>Ga0207667_10000275_pt1 | contig 71281 bp, 61 predicted proteins | sample KBSCornC52_FD_184301 | JGI IMG/M metagenome (GOLD analysis project Ga0207667, IMG submission 184301) | Corn rhizosphere microbial communities from Kellogg Biological Station, Michigan, USA - KBS Corn C5-2 (SPAdes) (version 2) | ecosystem: Host-associated > Plants > Roots > Rhizosphere > Soil ... | reverse complement strand
TGGTCTGCAGATTTTTATAGGCCGTGAGATAATCGAAGTAATTGGCGCTGTGAGGCCCCCTTCTTACTGTCCAGCCCTCGTCTTCCGGACAGATGCTCCAGCTTTCCACGATACCCCACTGGCTATAGGTGCCCCAATGCATGAGCAGACCGAACTTACTATCCTGCCACTGCGCCAGCTTCTGCCGCACCAGCGTGTCGGCGGGCGGCATATAGGCCCGGTAGTAATTCGCGTGCCAGAGTTGGTAGCGTATATATTGAGATTGCAGCCTCCGCTCAAAGTCCGGCCAGTTGCGCTCTTCCTTCGGGCTCCATAACACTTCGCTAAGCGCGCTGAGACGGGGGAATATCATGTATTCGATCTTCCGCGGGTTGGTGATATATTCTGTCCAGAGGTTGGCCTGCGCGCCCTTGATATGTTTGGCTTCTTCCGCCGTCAGACCCTTTGGCACGGGCTCATACTGGTAGACCTTGCTGACGGGTAAATAGCCGCCAATGGTGAGGGAGTCATCGTTCTGCAGCTGGGCATGATCGAAGTAAACGTATTCGCCTGGCGTCATGACCACATCATGATTTTGCTTGGCCGCGTCGATGCCTCCCTGTTCGCCGCGCCAGCTCATGACAGAAGCATTGGGAGCCAGACCTCCTTCGAGTATCTCATCCCAGCCAATGATCTGTTTGCCTTTGGAATTGATGTATTTTTCGATGCGTTGTACAAAATAGCTTTGGAGCCCTTCCTCATTCTTTAATCCATTTTCCTTTATCCGGCGCTGACATTTGGGACAGGTTTTCCAGCTGTCCTTGGGACATTCATCGCCGCCGATATGGATATATTTGCCGGGGAAGAGAGGCAGCACCTCGTCCAGCACGTCCTCCAGGAACTGGAAGACGCTGTCGTTGCCGGCGCAATATACATCCTTGAATACCCCCCAGGTCTGCTGCACATGATAAGGACCACCGGTGCAGCCAAGCCACGGATAGGCCGTCAACGCAGCCGAAGAATGCCCCGGCAGCTCGATTTCAGGAAGAATGGTGATATACCGGTCTGCCGCATATTTTACTACTTCCCTGATTTGATCCTGTGTATAGTAGCCTCCATGAGGAGTGCTATCGTTGCCCGTACCGGGATAATGCCCGATGATGGTCCCGCTGCGCCAGGCGCCTACTTGCGTCAGACGGGGATATTTTTTTATCTCGATGCGCCAGCCCTGGTCCTCGGTGAGATGCCAGTGGAAGTAGTTCATCTTGTGAAGAGCAATGTAGTCGATGTATTTCTTCACGAACTCCACAGGGAAAAAATGACGTCCTACATCCAGCATCAGCCCGCGGTAGGCAAATCTGGGATAGTCTTCAATGGACACTGCAGGTATCTTGTAACCGGCATTGTCGGTGCGGACGGCAGGGCCTGTAGACAGCATGACATAGGGCTTCAGCGGGAGCAGCTGTATCAGGGTCTGGATGCCATAAAAGACGCCGACATGCGTATCTCCCCGGATGACGATCGAGGTAGGATCGACTTTTAACGTATAGCGTCCTTCCGGTCCCGGCACGATGCCCGGGTCTTTGTCGGGATGGTTATACAGGCGGATATAGCCGGAAGCAGGCTGCTGGTCCTCGGGGACGACACGCAGGTGAAATCCGTAGATCTCCTGCAGATAATCGTTGAAAAAATTGGTGGATGGGCTGTCTGAAGTGTCGGCTACCAGCACGACATGAGGGTCGATCGTGAAAGACCCCGATTGGACTTGCATGCTGACAGGCTTCGGGATGATCGCTAAAGTTTGCGCTTCGGACGAACCGGAGGTTCGTTCGGTGGGCACTGGCTGTTGGGCAAAAGATGACAGCCCCACACATAAAAGGGCGGAGAATAATACAGGTCTGAGAATTTGCATGAGCGAATGTAAGGAAATATCCAATATCCGGCGGGCCAGCCGGAGGTTCATTCCATTACATCCATTCTGCCTCAAACCGGTGAAAATCCTGTTTTATCTCTATATAAATCCTTCGGAAAGTATCCATGCGGCCTTCCAGTCCTTCGGTGGAGGATTCCCAGTTGGCTTCCTCATTCATCTCGCGGAGCTCGCGAAAGATATTTTCCTGTTTGTGACGTGAATCGGGAAGATCGTGTCGAAGCTTGTCGATGACTTCCTTTTGGCAAATGAAGAGGTTTTGAAAATGTTCTACCTCGGCTAATAAATCTTTGGGGAGACGTTTAGTGGAGAGTTGTTCAAGGTGTTGTTCAAAGTAACGGATTTCTTCTTTGATGGAGGAGAGCTCATGTTTCCATGATTGCAACTCCTCCCGAAACTGTTCGATGGAGATAGTTGATTCCATGTGAGTATGTTTAGATGAGCAATATAAATTCCAGAGCTCATCCAAGTTACCGAAAGCCTGTGAATACAACAAAAAAATAATGCACAGGTTATTGACTCCATAACCGCCGGAAGCGGTTAGTCCGAAGGACAGATACAACCGAGCCTTGCGAAGGTTGCGACCAAGGAGGACCGTGGCGAAGCAGGTCCGACGAAGGCCTGGATTGCGGGAATTGGGCTATTTTTCGTGAAGGTCAATTCCCGCATTTACTATCGGCAGCACGATCCCCGAAAGATGCGAAGCGTCATGGTAGATACGGATAGTAGCCTTCCGGAAGTCAGCCGCCGCGCAGCTCGGTATATTAACAAAAGTTTGAGGGTTCCTGTCCACCAGGGGGAACCAGCTGCTTTGTACCTGGACCATGATCCGGTGCCCCTGTTTAAAGGTATGAGCTATCTCGTTGAGATCATAGGCCACTTCCGTTACTTTCCCGGGGATCAGCGGCTCCGGCCTTACGAAACTGTTTCGGAATTTGCACCGGAACACCTCGGCCCTTACCAGCCGTTGATAGCCATCCGGCAGCATGTCTATGAGCTTTACCACCATATCAGCATCCGTGCCCGTGGAAGACAAAAAGATATCAGCCCTTAACCTCCCGGTAACAGTAAGGTCTCTTCTCAGCGTGTCCGTCTGGTAGGTCATCACATCCGGTCGCTGAGCGGCAAATCTTTGGTCGGCCACCATATATTGATTGTCCCTTCCACCCCTCACCCCCTCGATATAGGGCACCGGATGGGCGGGATCGCTGGCGTATTCATCAAAGCCCGTAGCGGCCTTCCCCTCTGTGGAAAGTCTTCCTCCCTCCCTAAAATAAAATTTTGTAGGATGCGCCGCCGCAGGTGGCCACCTGTCATAATGCCGCCATTGGTTGGAGCCTGTCTCGAAAACAGTGGCTTCCGTCAATTTCGGGTCCGCCGAATCCTTGAGATAATGATTGAAAAAGGCTGTCTCCAGCTGATGATAATACTCGTTCACATTCTGACCGAAATCCAGCACCCCATATCGCGGCCAGCTGCCGGCGCCCCATCCTCCATGCGTCCAGGGGCCCATGACCAGGTGATTGTCGTTGTGCGGGGTTTGCTTTTCTATAGCTTCATAGGTGCGCAGGGCGCCGAACATATCTTCCGCGTCGAACCAGCCGCCCACTACCAACACCGCCGGCCGGATATTCTTCAAATGCGTCCGGATATTTCTTGCCTGCCAGTATGCGTCATAGGTGGAATGGCCCAGGTACTCATTCCATATCTTTCCCTTATTATTAAAATACTCAGGCTTATTGGTGTTCTTTACCGGCCCCAGGTCCAGAAAGAACTGGTAGGCGTCCCGTATCTCGACGTTGAAGATATTATGGCCATAGTCCTTTACGGGGCCGGGTCGCTCCACATCAAAGAAATTGTCGAAGTCGAAATTGTCCAACAGGAAAAAGGCCCCATTGTGGTTGGCGTCATCCCCAATAAACTCATCCGTTACGGGAGCCTGCGGCGAAACGGCCTTGATGGCGGGATGCGCGTCCGGCAGCGAGGCGGATGCATAAAAGCCGGGATAGGAGATACCCCAAATGCCGACCCGGCCATTGTTGCCCTGGATATTTTTCAGCAGCCAGTCGATGGTATCCCAGGTATCCGAGCTTTCATCCGTCTGCCCATCGCCGGGCTTTTTACCTTCCCTATGGGGTGTCATTTCCTGGAAGCTGCCTTCGCTCATATAGCGGCCCCGTACATCCTGGTAGACGAAAATAAAGGGCTCCCGGGACAAGCCCGCATTAGGACCCAGGTTGCCGCGATAGGCGCTGTCGCCGTACGGTCCTACACCATACGGTGTCCTTTCCATCAGAAAAGGATAGGGGCCGTGGGACTGATCTTTGGGGATATAAATAGATGTGAACAGACGCACCCCATCCCGCATGGGGATGTATTCTTCCCGCTTGACATAGTTGTCCTTTACAAAGTTCTGCGCATTGCCTGTCAGGCTGGCGGCCAGCAGGAATAAATAGATAAGGTTTCGCATAATAAGGTCATTACAAGGTCATTTTAGGAGCCGCCACAGGCGGCTCGTCCGAAGGACAGACATTAGCTTATTTTATCACCGGCAGGATCAGCTGCGACGGATGTTCGCTATCATGGTACAGACGGATCGTCTCTTTTTGGAAATCGCTGTCATCACAGGTATAGATATTGACAAATTTCTGAGGGTTACGATCCACCAGCGGGAACCAGCTGCTTTGTACCTGCACCATCAGCCGGTGGCCTTTCTTAAAAGTATGGGCCACATCCGGAATGGAAAAACGCACTGTTTCTATTCTGCCCGGCTTAAAAGGTACGGGTTTTTCAAAACTTTCGCGAAATCTTCCCCGCATTACTTCTCCACGTACCAGCATTTGATAACCACCCATTGGATAGGACTGGGGCGGTTCATGACCCGCGGCCGCAGCGACGCTGCCATAGGTAAAATCATCCGGGAATACATCGATCAGCTTTACGACAAAGTCCGCATCCTCACCACTGAGGCTGACCTTGAGGTCGGCTGTCAGGGGACCGCCCAGGGTAAGGTCTTCCGTAAGCACAGGGGTCTGATAGGTGAGCACATCCGTACGGCGGGAGGCAAAACGCTGATCGTCCGTCATATATTCCCGGGTACGGTTGAAATGTACGTCCTCCGTATAAGGGACAGGATGGGCGGGATCGCTGATATATTCATCATAGCCTGCCGGGCCGGCTGACGCTTGTCCCGCGCTCGAACCCGAAGGCTTTTCCCAGGCCAGGCCTCCTCCCGGCTGCAGGTACAGCGACTGCTCTTTTTCCTCCGCCGGCGGCCATTGCGCGAATTTCTTCCATTTGTTCTCACCCGAGAAAAAGATGGTAGCGACGGCTGTCTGCGGATCGGCGCCCTTTCCCTTCAGATAATAATTGAAAAAAGGGATCTCGATATTATTCTGATACCAGAAGGCGGTATTGGAGCCAAACTGTATATTACCCAGATGAGTGCCGTCATTGGAAGCCCACTCGCCATGATACCAGGGACCCATGACCAGGTGACTGCTGGTTGCCGGGCTTTGTGCTCTGATAGCTTTGAAAAGGTTCCAGGCTCCGAAACAGTCCTCTGCGTCGAAGAGACCGCCAACAACCAGCATCGCCGGTTTGATATCATACATGGCCACCCGTGCATTGCGGGCCTGCCACCAGGCATCCCGGTTGGGGTGCGCATAAAGATCCTTCCAGAATGCAATGCTGTCCCCCGTCAGCTTCATGATATTTTTCAGGGCTCCTGTCTGCAGGTACCACTGGTAATTGTCCTGCGAATGAAAATCGAAACCTTTGGGTCCCACCGTTGTGGGTTGCGGCCGCGGCTTGCCAAAGGAAGAATAAAAAGCCCATCCATCCATCTGAAAGAAAGCCCCATTGTGATGGAAGTCGTCGCCCATGAACCAGTCGGTGACCGGAGCCTGTGGACTGACAGCTTTTAGTGCCGGATGACCGCTGGCGGCCGCCATGGCCGCATAGAATCCAGGGTAGCTTCCTCCAAATACGCCCACACGGCCATTATTGTAAGGCACATTTTTTATCATCCAGTCGATGGCGTCATAGGTATCGCTGGCTTCATCCACGTCCTTATCTGTCTTTTTATCTTTGATGAATGGCCGCACATCCACGAACCGGCCTTCGCTCATCCAGCGTCCCCGCACATCCTGGGTGACGACGATGTACCCTTCCCGGAGATAGTAACGGATATAGCGTTCGGCAAAGCTTCTCCATTTATCTTCTCCATAGGGCGCGCAGGAATACGGTGTGCGAGTGAGAAGAATAGGATGACGCTCCGTCGTGTCCTTTGGAATATAAAAGGAAGTGAAAAGCTTCACTCCATCACGCATGGGAATATAACGCTCCATCTTATAGTAGTTGTCGCGGATCCATGCGCTGTCCTGGCTATTACCCTGGCTGTACGCCAGTGTACACAGGACGAGAAAAAGAAATAAAAAAGTAATTTTTCTCATGTTAACTGTTAGATTTACACCTTCAAAGTAACAAACTTTTTTATGGCTACTCGCAGGAAATTCATCTATTCATCCCTGTTCGGCGGATTGGGCACGCTGCTGGGCAGAAAGGCAATCGCCGGGGCACCAGAACGAACCGGAGGTTCGTTGTCCGAAGGACAGACTTTAGATTACGCGGCAATAACGGCTGGTCCCATTGTCATTTCCACCTGGGATGCGGGACTGGCGGCCAATGCCGGCGCCTGGAAGATACTGGGCAGCAATGGAAGGGCCCTGGATGCCGTCGAGGCGGGCGTCAGAGTGACGGAGGCCTCCATCAACTGCTGTGTGGGACTTGGCGCCAATCCCGATCGGGACGGCATCGTTACCCTCGATGCCTGTATCATGGACGACAAGGGCAACTGTGGCAGCGTAGGCGCCATCGAGCGGATAAAACATCCCATTTCCGTCGCCAGAAGGGTGATGGAAAAGACGCCGCATGTCATGCTGGTGGGACAGGGGGCACAGCAGTTTGCCGTAGCGGAAGGATTTCCCCTGGAAGAGCAAAAGCTTTCCGACGATGCGAAGAAGGCCTATGAGCAATGGCTGAAAAAATCTGAATATAAACCCGTCATCAATATTGAAAATACGAAGTCCGGCGGTCACGGACCTTTTGTCCCCGCAAATCTACCCAGCGGGGAGCTGAACCACGATACCATCGGCATGGTGGCCATGGATGCTTCGGGCAATCTCAGCGGCAGCTGTACTACCAGCGGCATGGCCTTTAAGATGCGGGGCCGGCTGGGAGATTCACCCATCATCGGCGCGGGGCTTTATGTCGACAATGAGGTAGGCGCCTGTACGGCAACAGGACAGGGTGAGGATGTCATTCGTATCTGCGGCTCCCACACCGTTGTGGAGCTGATGCGCCAGGGTATGAGTCCCGGCGAGGCCTGCAAGGCCGCCGTGGAAAGGATCATCCGGATAAAAGGGGACAAGGCCAGGGAGATACAGGTAGCGTTCCTGGCCCTCAATAAAAAAGGGGAAGTGGGATCATTCGCCATTCAGAAAGGCTTTAGCTATGCGCTGAAGAACAACAAGGAAGAAAAATTATATTCCTCTAAAAGCTGGTATTCATAAACCCCAAGCATAATTGTGAACTTCAAACTGGAGATATGCAGCTTTGATCTGCTGTCGGCATTGATAGCACAGGAGGCCGGCGCCCATCGTATCGAGCTTTGCGCAGGACCCGCGGAGGGCGGCACTACGCCAGGACCCGGTCTGATCACGGTCGCCCGTGAAAGGATTCACATCGATGTATATCCTATCATTCGTCCCAGGGGTGGCGACTTCCTTTATTCGGAAGAAGAATTTGATATCATGAGGAAGGAAGTAGCTTATTGCAAGCAGGTGGGATGTAATGGAGTAGTCATCGGCCTGCTGCTTGCGGATGGAACCATCGATAAAAAGAGGACCGCACGACTGGTAGATACAGCCTATCCTTTAGGCGTAACCTTTCACCGGGCCTTCGACTGGGCCGTGAATCCTTTCGAAGCAATGGAAGATATCATCAGCGCAGGCTGTGAGCGCATTCTTACGTCCGGCCAGCGACCCACGGCTCCCGAAGGCGCAGACCTTATCAACCAGCTGGTAAGGCAGGCCGATGACCGTATTATTATCATGCCGGGCTCGGGCATCCGTGCGGACAATATAGCAGCCCTTGCGGAAAAGACCGGTGCTTCAGAGTTCCACACATCCGCACGGACAAAAGTTCCCAGCCAGATGGAGTTTGTCAATACATCCATGAAGGACGATCAGTCCGCCGTCAGGGCCGACAGAGAAGAGATAGAAAAAATAAAAAAGCTGCTGACGGAACGCCAGCAGCCTCAGGTCTGATCTGTACAAAACGGGCCGGAGGTCCGTTTTTCGGACATTCTTTTAATCTATCTTCGTGATCTTAAGCATATTGGTAGGCAGATGCTTTTCGATGGGCAGGCTGCCGGTGTTCACTACCACATCTCCCGTCTTGATAAAGCCTCTCTCTTTCAGGATAGCATGCTGATCGACGATGATGTCGTCGATGCCTTCCTCTTCCGCATAGTGAAAAGCGCGTACTCCCCAGCTGAGGCTCAGCTGATTGATAAGGCTTTTTTCCTTCGAGAAGACATAGAGCGGTGACTTGGGACGATAGCTGGACATGATAAAGGCGGTGTAGCCGCTCTGCGTCATGCCGATAAGCGCATCCGCATTGGCGTCCTTTGCCAGCTTACAGGCATTGTAACAGATGGCATCGCTGAGAAAGGAAGGGGAGTGGGGCTGGGGGGCCAGGTCCTCTTCCCGGTTGTAATTATATTCCGTTCTTTCTACTTCCAGAATGATCTTGCGCATGGTCTCTACCACCAGGGCCGGGTGCTGACCCGTAGCCGTTTCGGCGCTGAGCATTACGGCGTCGGTGCCTTCCAGCACGGCATTGGCCACGTCCGTGATCTCGCTGCGGTTGGGCTTCACCCGGTCGATCATGCTTTCCATCATCTGGGTAGCAACGATAACGGGTTTCGCACGGTGGATACATTTCCGAATGATCTCCCGCTGCGCCATCGGCACTTTTTCAACGGGCAGCTCTACACCGAGGTCGCCCCTGGCCACCATTACTCCATCGGATTCCAGGATGATGTTACGCAGGTCGTCCAGGGCGGAAGGCATTTCTATCTTGGCGATGACCTTCGATACGCTCTTCTTTTCTGCCAGCCGGCGTTTGAGATCTACGATATCCTCCACCTTGCGCACAAACGACAGGGCCACCCAGTCACATTCATGTTCGATGATGAACGCCAGGTCGGTAATATCCTTTTCCGTCATGGCGGGCAGGGATATCTTCGTATCGGGCAGGTTCACGCCTTTTTTGGGGAGAAGCTTGCCACCATAAGTAACGGCCACTTTCACATCTCCGTCGGGAGATATGCTGACCACTACCACTTCGAGCTTGCCGTCATCGATCAATATTTTGTTACCTACTTCCACATCATGGTGGAGATTGGGATAGGAGATATAGATCTTTTCTTTTGTGCCGACCACTTTTTCACGGGATGTGAAAGTCAGGATGTCACCGGGGGCAATATCGATACCTCCATCCTTGATATCGCCAACCCGCAATTTGGGGCCCTGGAGATCCGCGAGGATCGAGATATTATAAGGCTCGGTGAGATTGATATTCCGGATATGCTCGATGATCTTTGCCTTGTCTTCATGCGAGCCGTGGGAGAAATTCAGCCGGAAGACGTTGACGCCGGCCTTTACGAGCTCAAGCAGTTTTTCATAAGTGTCACATGCCGGACCTACCGTAGCGACGATCTTTGTTCGGTGAAAAGTATGCTGAAGGCCTGCCTGCTTATCCATACCTTTGTACAGGTATTTCGATAAATTCTTTGACATTGACGGTGTGATTTATAATTTTTTTTACGAAGCAAGGATTTTAACGATCTTCAGCCAGTCCTCGCTGATCCTTTGTTTGGCTTTTACCGCCTTTTCGAGAGGAGTATAGTGCATCCTGTTATTGACGATGCCCACCATCACATTGTGACGGCCTTCCATCAGGCATTCGACGGCAGAATACCCCATGCGGCTGGCGATAAGACGATCCATACAGCTGGGAGCTCCTCCTCTTTGTATATGTCCCAGCACGCAAACCCGGGTGTCGGCTGCGGGCAGACGCTCCTTGATGACCTTGGCTACCTCGCCGGCGCCGCCAAAATTATCCCCTTCCGCCACTACGATGAGGTTCACCAGCTTCTTACGACGTTCCTTTTCCAGCAGTCCGCTTACCAGCTCTTCGATGTCCGTCTTACGCTCCGGGATGAGAATATTTTCCGCCCCCGTGGCGATACCGCTGTGCAGGGCGATATAGCCTGCGTCCCTTCCCATAACCTCGATAATAAAAAGACGATCATGAGCGTCGGCGGTGTCGCGGATCTTATCGATGGCTTCTACAGCCGTATTGACAGCCGTATCGAATCCTATGGTAAAATCCGTGCCCGCAATGTCCTTGTCGATAGTGCCCGGCAATCCGATACACGGGATATCAAATTCAGTGCTCAGCTTATGGGCGCCCCGGAAGGAACCATCTCCCCCAATGACGACCAGGCCGTTGACGCCCAGATTTTTCAAATTGTTATAGGCCTTCTTCCTGCCTTCGTGCTCAAAGAAGTCCTTGCAACGTGCGGTCTTGAGAATAGTACCGCCTCTTTGTATGATATTCGCTACACTGCGGGAATGCATGGGAACGATGTCATTCTCGATCATTCCTGCGTAGCCACGCATGATACCAAATACTTCCAGTCCATTATAAATACCGGTACGAACAACGGCACGGATGGCTGCATTCATTCCCGGAGCGTCGCCGCCGGAAGTGAGCACACCAATTTTTGTGACTTTGCTTTCCATCTACGATTTGCTTCTCTTGATTTTTAAAAAACCTTTAATTAATGGCAAGATTTGTTGAATAATTTCTACCTTAACTTAAAAGAAGTCTCAAAAATAAGCATTTGGATTGATACAACAACAACTAACAACAACTATTAAACAGTTATGGAATTTGGGAAGGTGCAAGATCCGAATCATATTAACTTTTTGTTGCCTCCGGACCATCCAATGACGGATGAATTATTGAAAGAATTATCAACCCATCCGAAGGACGAGCTACGGATCCATGTCGGCGCCACCCGCTGGAGGATCAAAGAATGGGTTGGGACTGTCTACCCCAAAAAGACAAAAGAAAAGGATTTTTTATCCCAATATGTACGACAGTTCAATACCATCGAACTAAACGCTATGTGGTACAACCTGCAGCCAATCGAGGTGATCGAAAAATGGGCAGGTCTGGCGGACAAGGGCTTCCGGTACTGTCCTAAATTCTCCAATACCATCAGTCATGAGCTGCAGCTACATGGTGCGGAAAAGGACACCGGTCTTTTCATCGATCATATGCGGCATTTTGGCGAGACCCTTGGCGCTTCTTTTTTACAACTGTCAGATGGCTTTGGCCCCGACAGGACTGCCTTGCTGCACAGCTATCTCCGACGTCTTCCCCGTGATTTCCGTACCTGCGTGGAGCTGAGACAGGAGAGCTGGTTTGAGCGCAAAGGACATCAATCAACCTGGGATACTTTCCGGGAGCTGGGTATTGGTGCTGTTATTACCGACACATCTGGTAGAAGGGATGTGATGCATATGCGGCTGACGGCGCCCGTGGCCTTTATCCGGTGGGTATCCAACAGCGGGCACTCGACTGATCATCTCCGTATCGAGGCATGGGCAGAGCGCATTGGCGATTGGGTAAAAAGAGGACTGCGGGAAGTTTATTTTTTTGTGCATAGTCATGACGAGACCTATACACCGCCGCTGGTGGCCTATGTCATCGACCAGCTGAACAAAACATGCAGAACAAACCTGCAGCCGCCAAAGATGCATCATGAGGATGAAGCCAGGCCGTTAACGCTTTTTTAGCTGGCCCCAATCGGTGCTCGTCTAATTCAGGGCCGGCAGATGCACTTCCGCCATCATACACCGGGCGCTGCCGCCGCCATTGGTCTCGATCGTGGTCAGTGGCGCATGAATGATCCGATTGTACGACTGCAATCTTTCTATCTGGTCTTTATCGAGTGACTGGTAAGCCTGTGTGGACATGACCAGCAGCTTTTCCTCATGCGCATTGTGCACCTGCAGCATATTGCCGGCAAAATGATCCATCTGATCGAGGGTGATGGAAATGATCTCTTTACCCGTGCTCTGGATGGTAGCCTCCAAATGCTCGCGCTGAAAGGACTCCGGCATGCTGTCCAAACATATGACCACATACCTGTCGGCCACGCACATCATGACATTTGTGTGGTAGATGCGTCTGTTGGACCTGTCCACAGCCAAGAACACTTCCGGCTGGTATCCCATCTTTATACAAAAATCTTCTAATACCTGTCTGTCCGTTCGTGGTGAAAGACAGGCATAGGCAATGCGATGATCCCTGTCCAGGACCATGCTTCCTGTTCCTTCCAGAAAGAGAGATTCTTTCTCATACGAGCTGAGATCTATTGTAGCGTCTACCCTGAACCTTTTTTCCACCTGCCGCAGGACAGCGGGCTTGCGTTCCAGCCGGCGATTGGCTGCATACATCGGATACAGGCATACGATGCCTTCCTGGTGAAAGGATACCCAGTTGTTGGGAAAAATGCTGTCCGGCGTGTAAGGCTCGGAGGTATCATCCACCACCGTCACTTCTACACCATTGTCGCGAAGGACCTTTACAAATCCTTCGAATTCGGCCAGGGCCTTCTCCTGGGTATCGTTGTCGCTGACGGACGACTGAAATGCGTTGTTCACGGCCGTCTCCGCATTGAAGCTGAAGTTGACGGGCCGTATCATTAGTATATGGGATGTAGTTTGCATAGTCATATATCTTCTCTATGTAACGGCATGCTCATGCAATGGAATCCGCCGCGGGCCCTGGACAGCTCCGCGGAAGGCATCAGGATCAGGGTATTCTCCATTTCGTCCGGATTGACGAGGCCCTTCTCCAGTGCGGTGATAAGCTCGTGGGCGTGGATCACGGTAAAGCCATTGGTCCTGAACGCCTCCACTGTCTTGTCATTCCTGTCATAGCCCAATACGACGCCTTCTTTCAGGGCCAGCAGGTTGCAGGAGTCTGTCCACTGCTCACGCGCGTCAAAAGGGAATTCGTTATTGCCCGAGTATAGGAAGCGGACCTTCTCCGTACATTCCAGATCATTCTTGCTGATGTCGGTGAGCAGGTCCTCCAGGTTGCCGAAGTATTCAGGATTGCCGGGGTCCTTTTTCCGGAACTGAATGATCTTCATCTTATCTTCCTTCTTGTTGTTTTCCAGTATCCACTGCACCGTATCTTCGTCCTCGTGCTTCACCGCTTTGCGCGAGAAATTGCCCAGCAATATCCATACATTCCGCTTGACCTGGGTAAAGATAGTGTCGATATGCATATAGTCCCGCTTTTTCGGGATCTTGATAATGGTGATCTTTTTGACGACATTCTTTTCAAAAAGCACTTTGATGGCCTGGTGTGCGGCCTCCATGGATGTGCGCTCACTAACGCCAATGAGCACATGATCTTTGCTGACCACCATGACATCGCCTCCTTCCAGCGTGACTTTTTTGTCGTCGCCCTCGCGGGGGAGAAGAAAATGGTGATGCGTATCCGCCAGCTCGATGATCTTGTCCTGGTATTCCGCGAAAAGGGGATGATTGAAAAAGATGTACTTGGCCAAAAGAGCTTCCCGGGTACGGGCCTTTTTAGCAGGCTTGTTTAGCAATACATAGTTGTTGATAACAATGCCGATGTCGCGTGTAAAGATGAAATTGGGGATAGGAGCGAACAACATCCGGTCGTCCGTCATGGTGCCGCTGATAAAGGTCTTTGCCAGGTCCACGGGAGACAGCTGCTGCAGGTCCTTTTGCGTGTCGTAGGAACAGCCCTCGATGGCGCAGACGGAAGCCACCAGCTTCAGCTTTATCTCATGGTCCATCAGGATGTCGGCCAGCAGCCACTGCAGCTCCACTACCTTGTCGCTGCGGAAGAACCGGTCGTTGCCGGGTTTGTAAAAGGCCCGCTTATTGCGCTCGTCATCTATCTCCGTCAGCCTGCCCCTGATCTTTTCAGGGTCCAGGAAATAAAGCAGGATCTTGGTATAGTAGTCGTACTCCTTTCGGCGGATAGTGTCCAGATGAACGATGTCCTCGAACAACCAGTCCTGGGCCTTCGATGGAACCACCTTGCCCAGCCCGCTGTCGGGACTGTGCACCAGGAGCCGTCGCAGTCTCCCGATCTCGGACGATACGGATACTTGTATTTTAGGGTAATGATATTTAGGCATAAGAGTAAATGCTTACATTTGGGAAGAGGCTTTATGCCAATAAAGGTACGTATTTGCGCTAACCCCGCGCCCTCTTTTGTCGGACTGGCATTTTAAATGTAGGTTTCTCTTGTATTAATGTCTTTTCAATTGCGAAGAGGAACCTGGCCTGCGATGTGCTTGGAGCTTGCAGCAAATCCGGCCATTCAACTGTTCTTTGTGGATTAAGCATAATTAATGTAGGTTTGGGAAAATAAAAACAGGAATGACAAAAATCACCGAAGACGCGATTGACGCCGTCAATCACCGGATCCAACATATGGACGAAGACCAGATCGGAAAGATATGGGATGAGTTCGCAAAGGAGCAGCCTGCCCTGGTGGGATATGTGCTGGGTGAGAGCAGGGAGCTGAAAGTAGCGGATGCCCGGGAGGACGTGGCGTATATTCTAACCATCATATTATTGTCCTTTCGCCAGCTGCAGCAAAATATTCCTGCCGTGACGGAGGAGGAGTTTGAAAGATCGTTCAACGCCGAATTTGAGGAGATGGAAGAGGTATTCCATGATGGGTTCGACGAGACCGATGCCATGGCGATCATGGATTCTTTTTGCCAGCCCGAGCTATTACAATTCGTAGCCGCCATCATTTACAACGACGGGGACGAGGATATCAGCAATTTTACGGAAGAAGAGGCGGGCCTGTTCATCGTCATCTTCAAGACAGTGATCGCTCTTTTGCATGATAAGATAGGCAGACAGCCCCGCATTATTGATCCCCGGTAGAGCAATTCCGTCGCCCTCATAGCTTCCAGACCGCTGAAAGCGGTTCGACCGAAGGTCCGACATTAGCCCATTGCCGGAAAAGGGCTAAATTTCTAAATGCACTTTTCCCGCACAAAAATTGTCCAAAAAAACTACCAACTGTTAGTTTGCTAAACAACTTTCTTTTATTTTTGAGAATAAAAGCAACCTTCGTATGCATTTTCAGCTATCGGAAGAACATTTGATGATACAAAAGGCCGCCAGGGATTTTGCCCGCACCGAATGCCTCCCCGGCGTCATCGAAAGGGATGAACATCAGCGCTTTCCAAAGGAACAGGTCTACAAGCTGGCGGAGCTGGGCTTTATGGGTATGATGGTGGACCCTCGATATGGGGGGGCGGGAATGGATACGATGAGCTATGTCCTGGCGATGGAAGAGATCAGCAAGATAGATGCCAGCGCCAGTGTATGTATGAGCGTCAATAACAGCCTGGTTTGCTGGGGGCTTGAAGAATATGGTACCGAAGAGCAAAAACAGCAATACCTCGTCCCCCTTGCCCACGGCCGGAAGGATGGGCAGCTGTACATCGGAGCTTTTTTGCTAAGCGAACCCGAGGCGGGCAGCGACGCCACTTCACAGCGGACCACAGCGGAAGACAAGGGAGATCATTACCTGCTCAACGGGACCAAGAACTGGATCACCAATGGCGGCTCTGCTTCCGTCTATCTTGTAATGGCGCAGACGGATGCCTCCAAAGGCAGTCATGGCATCAATGCTTTTATCGTGGAAAAGAGCTCTCCAGGGGTCGCCGTGGGAGCCAAGGAAAATAAATTAGGTATCCGGGGCAGCGACACGCACAGCATCCAGTTCACGGATGTAAAAGTGCCAAAGCGCAACAGGATAGGGGAGGATGGCTTTGGGTTCAAGTTTGCCATGAAGACGCTTGCCGGAGGGCGCATTGGTATTGCCTCCCAGGCTTTGGGTATTGCCAGCGGCGCCTATGAGCTGGCCGTAAACTATTCCAAGGAGAGAAAGGCTTTTGGCAAGGAGATCATGCATCACCAGGCCATCCAGTTCAAGCTGGCGGATATGGCTACCCGCATCGAGGCGGCCCGTCTGCTTTGTTTGCGCGCTGCCTGGGAAAAGGACAATCACCTGGACTATGCGCTCAGCTCCTCCATGGCGAAAGTTTATGCTTCCGAAACGGCCATGTGGACGGCTACCGAAGCCGTGCAGGTGCACGGAGGATACGGATATGTCAAGGAATATCATGTGGAGCGATTGATGCGGGACGCAAAGATCACGCAGATATATGAAGGCACCAGCGAAGTGCAGCGCATCGTCATCGGGCGGACCATACTTTCCGGCCCCCGGGCCTCCTAAAAAAGTAACCCGTAATCCGGAAAGATTTAATGATGTGGCCTTCGGCCAACGAGCCTGTGGCTCGTTCTGGAAGTAGTACCCTTTTAGTACCTTTGTCCTATGATGGACAGGGACGATCTGCAGGCTATCTATAAGAACATTCGGACCGAGCTGGGCGCCGGCATAGAGCTGGTGGCCGTCTCCAAGACAAAACCCGTGGAAGCTATCAGGGAACTGTATGGATTGGGGCAGCGGGATTTCGGGGAGAATTATGTACAGGAGCTGGTGGACAAACAGCCGCAGCTGCCGGACGACATACGCTGGCATTTCATAGGACATCTTCAGTCCAATAAAGTAAAATACATTGCTTCTTTTGTGCATTTGATCCATGGCGTGGACAGCATCCGGCTGTTGCGGGAGATCGACAAGCAGGCCGCCCGTCATGACAGGATCATCGGATGCCTTTTGCAGGTGCATATCGCCAGGGAAGAAACAAAGTTCGGGCTGGACGCCGCCGAGCTGGAGGAATTGATGCACACCGTCCGCGCAGAGCCGCATGCATTCAAGCATATTCGTCTCCGTGGATTGATGGGAATGGCATCTTTCACGGAGGATGAGACAAAGATCCGGGAAGAGTTCAAAGGATTAAAGGCGCTTTTTGACAAGCATTTTGGGCAGGCGGAAGCTTCACCCGACCAGCATTTTTACCTCTCCATGGGGATGAGCGGGGACTATAAGATCGCCATCCGGGAGGGCAGCACTATGGTAAGGATCGGCAGCCTGCTGTTCGGGAAAAGATCGTAAATTCGCAGCTGGCGACACAGTCGCCAGGGCCGAAGGCCAATTATTAGAAAATAAAAAATCTGCGCCATAGGGTTAAATTTGCGGTAAGCCTGTGGCGCAGTGAAATTTTTTATGAACGAGATCAAAAAAGAAGAAGAAAAGTCCCTTAATTTCCTGGAAGAGATCGTCGAGAATGACCTGGAGGCGGGTAGGACCAAGACTGTCCTGACGCGATTCCCGCCGGAGCCTAACGGCTATCTGCACATCGGTCATAGCAAATCCATCTGTCTCAATTTCGGACTTGCCCAGAAGTATGGGGGTAAGACCAATCTTCGTTTTGACGATACCAACCCTGTAACGGAGGACACCGAATATGTGGATAGCATCAAGGAAGATATCCGCTGGCTTGGCTATGAATGGGCCAATGAGCTTTATGCCTCCGACTATTTCGAACAGCTATATCAGTTTGCCATCATTCTTATAAAGAAAGGGCTGGCGTATGTGGACGACAGTACCAGCGAGCAGATAGCACAGCAGAAGGGCACCCCGACGGAGCCCGGAAAGGACAGCCCTTATCGCAACCGCAGCGTGGAGGAGAACCTGCAGCTGTTTGACGAAATGCGGGCGGGCAAATACAAGGACGGGGAAAAGGTATTACGGGCTAAGATCGATATGAGCTCGCCGAATATGCACATGCGAGACCCTATCCTCTACAGGATCAAGCATGCCCATCATCATCGTACGGGGGACAGCTGGGTTATCTACCCCATGTATGATTTTGCACATGGACAGAGCGACTCCATCGAGCATATCACACATTCTATCTGTACAATGGAATTCGTTCCTCACCGCCCCCTGTATGATTGGCTCATCGACAAGCTGGAGATATTCCCGTCCCATCAATATGAATTTGCCCGGCTGAATCTCAGCTATACCGTAATGAGCAAGCGGAAACTGCTGCAGCTGGTGAATGACAACCATGTGACGGGGTGGGATGACCCCCGTATGCCCACCATCTCAGGATTGAGAAGAAGAGGGTATACCCCCGAGAGCATTCGCATGTTCGCCGAAAAGATCGGGGTGCAGAAAAGGGATAACCTTATCGAAGTAGGGCTGCTGGAATCTTGCGTTCGGGAACACCTGAATAAGATCGCTCTTCGCCGGATGGTGGTCTTTGATCCTATAAAGGTCGTGCTGACGAATTACCCCGAAGGAGTCGAGATGGTAAAGAGCGAGGACAATCCGGAGGATCCGGATACCACCCACCGGGAGATCCCCTTTAGCCGGGAACTATACATTGAACGGGAAGATTTTATGGAAAATCCGCCAAAGAAATTCTTCCGCCTGAGCCCCGGGCAGAAAGTACGTCTGAAGAGCGCCTATATCATCCAATGCGATGAAGTGATCAAGGACGAGGCGGGGAATATCCAGGAACTGCGCTGCTCTTATCTTCCTGGCACTAAGAGTGGTGGGGAGAATGCCAATATGAAGGTACAGGCCACCATTCACTGGGTCAGCATTCCTCATGCCATCACGGCAGAGGTAAGGCTGTACGACCGGCTGTTCAAGGTAGAGAACCCGGCCAGCGAAGAAGGGGATTTTAAAGATTATATCAACCCCGATTCGTTGCAGGTGCTGCCCGCCGTCTATGCCGAGCCGGCGCTGAAGAACGCTAAATTCGACGAACGATACCAGTTCCTGCGGAAGGGCTATTTTTCCCTGGACAAGGACAGCTCGGAGGAAAAAATGATATTCAATCGCACGGTCACCCTACGGGATACCTGGGCGAAAGAACAAAAGAAAGGTTAAGTAAAAAAAGCGCCTAACGGCGCTTTTTTTATTGTTGTCTTCGCTGTGGTCTGTTATCCTGCATCCACTGTTGATATTTCTTATAAAGATCGTCTCCCAGCACTGCCTGTATCCTTTTGTTACGCTCTTCGTTCAACGGCTGTATCTTCGCCATTTTGTCCTCTCTGCTGAGGGACTGATCCATAAAGATCTCCCGCATTTTGGGCTGGAATTCCTTTTGAATGGCAGTCAATGAGTCCACCTGCACAGGAGTGAGCTTCAGATCTTCCGTCATTTTTTTCATCATAGCCTCTTGTCGCTGACGCATGGCAGCCGTATCCCCTCGCTGTGCATAGGTCGAGGAAAAGGATAACAGGCCGATGACCAGGGCGGCTGGGGCGATCATTCTTTTTAAGTTCATGATTGTGAGTTTTATTATAAACTATAGACTACAAATTTGTACCAAATTAAAGGACCCCGGTTCTGTTTTATGTAGGCGGCAACCTGCCCGGACCCTCGTCGGCGAACAATTGTTTTTTTGGCGTGAATAATCCGCCGTTTTGGTATCAATTTTGCGTCAAAAGCCCATCCCCCTCCAATGCCCCACCGCAGGAATTAGTTAACTAATTTGTATAAATAATTGTACGCCAACATGAAAGGAAATTTACTTAAAATTTTCCAACATGCATCTACTGACCGTCAGCTTTTATGAATTTGGGCAATTCCTGCGTATCCTGCTTTGGATATTCCTGCCTTTGTTCATTATCGTGTTGCTCATTACTACCTATATACATTACCGGAGGGCGAACAGGAACGCCGGTGTGATCGTGGAAACTGAGGGGCTGTTACTAGCGGTGGACCCCGGAGCTGCGGCCTTTTCGGACCAGCCAGTCCGGGAGGGTGAAACACCGGTGTCCGAGGTTGCGCGGGCCGAAAACTCGTTGTCGGAAGGACAGACATTAATGGGACAGCCGGATGGAGACAACCTTTATAAAGGGCTTTTATGGATGAAACAGAAGTTCGAGGACTACCGGGAACAGACAGATCAGCGGATGGGAACGTTAAAGGAGCAGCTGGAGCAACGGACCGCTGTTACGCAGCAATTGAAGGAGGAGCTGGCGCAGGCAAAGGAAAAGATCGCCGAGCTGACGGGCAAGCTGGAAAGCAATATGAACCTGCTGATGAACATACATAAAGAGCTGGATAGATCTCTGAATATTGAGAAGGCTTTGCCTGCTGCAACGCCCGAAGCCGCCAGTGGCGGCCTGAGCTTGGGGGAATAAGGGAGGAAGGTTATTCATTTTCCAGCCGTACGACGATGGGTTGTCCCTTATAGGAATTGACTTTTCGTCCGTTTTGAATGGCCGGGGTCCACTTGCCGCTTTTTTTGATGACGCGCACGGCCTCTGCCTTTAGCTCATCCGGTCCGCTGATGGCTTCTACATCACTGACATTACCCTCCTTGTCGACGATGAACTTGACGATGACGGTGCCGCTGACTTCATCGGTGACCCTGAAATTCTTGATCAGAAACCTTTTCCATGATTCCAACCCGCCGGGATAGGAAGATTCAATCTCGACGGTCTCATAGACCTTGATGTCCTCCTCGGGCCGCTTTGGCTGCTCGATCACATTCCCGGCCGCACCATTCCCGGAGGCAGTGGGTACGAAATTGTCCGAAAGATCACCGTCCCTTGTCACGGTGCTGATCTGAACATGATCCATGGCGTCATTGGGCGGCGGCACATCCTCCGGCTTGACCTGCTGGTCAGGTACGATGCGGATAGTGGCTGATTTGATCGTAGCGACCTGCGGCTGCGGTTTGGGAACAGGAGGCGGCGGCACGACAGGCTGTTCGTGTACAGCTTTCGTAAGAGTAACATCGTCCACTGTTGGCGGGGCGATCTTCGACGGTTGCGATTTTCCCGCCCATGTATAACCGCCGATGAGCAGCAGACAGATGGAAGCCATACCTGCCAGCGCTTTGGCAAGCCTTCTGTTGTAGGTCTTCCGCAGATCGTATGCGCCATAGTCCTTGTTGCGGCCCTCGAATAGTATGTCGAGTAGGTCCGCCCGTGAAATTTCCTGGATTTGCATAATGAAGTGTTTTCTGTTGAGACGGTTCGATGGATCATTTCCACAGCGCTCGTATGAATATTTTTCTTTATGGAAAAAAATATTCATTGCATCGACGGATTTTCAATTACTGTAAGGACACTGCTTCATCTCACAAGCGCCGGACCCTGCCAGCTCAGCATCTGGTCACAGGATGGCAAGCCCCTGGCAAGGCAGCTGATCAATGTGCAGGCGGGGGATGTTCAGTCGGATATTGCGTTCAGCTGTCCGCATGGTGTGTATATATTGACTATCGCCGGAGTGAATGGCAATAGCAGCCGCAAGTTCGTGTTCTAAGCCTTATTTGTATTCCCCAAAAACTTCCCGCAAGGTATCGGCGATCTCGCCCAGCGTGCAGAAATTCTCGACTGCCTCGACGACGACGGGCATGATATTCTCTCCCGATGCCGCTTTATCGTTGAGATCCTGGAGTATGGTGTCACAACGGGCCGGATCCCTTCTCTTACGCAGAGAGGCCAGCTTCTCCATCTGTATCTGACGGATGGAATCGTCCACTCGGAACACAGGTATGGAACCCGTCTCTTCCACCTGGAACTTATTTACCCCCACGATGATCTTTTCTCCCGTCTCGATCTGCCGCTGGTATTCGTAGGCGCTCCGGGCGATCTCTTCCTGGATAAAGCCCTGTTCGATGGCGCTGACGCTGCCGCCCATTGCGTCTATCTGCCGCATCAGCGTCCAGGCTTCCTCTTCCACCTCATGCGTGAGAGACTCTACAAAATAGCTGCCCGCCAATGGGTCGGCCGTATCGGGCGCGCCGGATTCATAGGCCACGATTTGTTGCGTTCGTAACGCGATCCTGGCCGCCTGTTCCGTAGGCAGACTGAGCGCTTCGTCATATCCGTTGGTATGCAGGGACTGTGTTCCTCCCAGCACTGCCGCCAGGGTCTGCACTGTCACCCGGCTGATATTGTTCATAGGCTGCTGCGCCGTCAGCGTGCTGCCGCCTGTCTGGGTATGGAAGCGAAGCTTCATGGCCCCCGGGTCCGTAGCGCCCAGGTCTTTCATAATGGTGGCCCACATCTTCCGGGCGGCCCTGAACTTGGCCACCTCTTCAAAAAGATTGTTGTGCGCATTGAAGAAGAAGGAGAGCCTTTTGCCAAACACGTTTATATCGAGCCCTTTTGCCATGGCTGCCTGCACATAGGCCTTCCCGTTGCTGAGAGTAAAAGCTATTTCCTGCACCGCCGTGCTTCCCGCCTCGCGGATATGATAGCCCGAGATGGAGATGGTGTTCCATCTGGGCAGCTCATGGCTGCACCATTCAAAGATATCGGTGATGATACGCATGCTGGGCTTTGGAGGATAGATATAGGTACCCCTTGCCGCATATTCTTTAAGGATGTCATTTTGAATGGTGCCCGAGATCTTTTTCAGGTCGGCGCCCTGCTGTTTGGCCAGGGCCGTGTAGAAAGCCAGCAGGATATAACCCGTGGCATTGATGGTCATGGAAGTGGAGACATCCTCCAGCCGGATGCCTTTGAACAGGGTCTGCATATCCTCTATCGAGTCGATGGCTACGCCTGTCTTGCCTACTTCGCCTTCCGCCAGCGGGTGATCGCTGTCATAGCCGATCTGCGTGGGCAGGTCAAAAGCCACGCTCAGTCCCATGACACCCTGGCTCAGCAGGTAATGATAGCGCTCATTGCTTTCTTCCGCGGTGCTGAAGCCGGCGTACTGACGCATGGTCCAGAGCTTGCCGCGGTACATATCCGGCTGTACGCCTCGTGTATAGGGGAATTCACCTGGAAGAGTGTTGTCGGTCGTCGATACATCAGCTTTAGTATACACTTCCTTTACTTCGATACCACTATCAGTATGTAGTTTTGTGTCAGCCATAGTCAATTGATGTATTTGACATTAAGATTGATGATCTCTTTTCCAAAGATGGTAAATATGTCTCCGGGTTTTTCAAAAGCCCTGTATAAATAATTGAGGTCTCCTTTGTCTCTACCAATGCTTCCACTAAAACCAACCCTTTTTTTGCTGCTCAAGATCTGCTCCCGTAAATAATTTGAACCATACATTATTACCCATCAGCCTTTTGAGAAGCCACTTCTTTCCCCCAGGAAATTTTATTAATATCCACCCCAGTATACAAGCAAATATCGTTTCAATCAGTGTATATTCAAGAAAGGATAAAAGTTTATGCTGGAACGCCTTGTTTGAGCTTTCTGCCAATACATTTTGTTTGCCTGCGAATATATTTAACAGAAGGTTATAGTCAATATTTGCTCCGGCCAAAGACATAATTAATAGAGACCCGGAATGCAGTACGATGGGAATAATGGTGCTGCCCCTACATGATCTTCTTCGCCTCATAGCTCAGCGCATCCGAAACAATATTCTGCAAAGAAGCCTTCGGATTTTGCACCAGCAGGTCCAGGATATGCTTATTCAGATCATGACCCGTGGCTTCCGGTGGAAGGAAAGATGCTATTTGATTGATAATGAGCAAATTCTGCTCTTTATAATTACGCACCGCATCCCAGGCTTCCGCCGACACATAGATCTGCTGCGTGATATTATGCTCGAACTCCTGCCGGATGGAATGGATGAGCAGGCTTTGCATTTCCCGGGCGCTGAGCTCGGGCTGCGCCACCCGTTGAATAAGATTCGGCAACGCAATGCGGTCAACAAGCAATATCAGCCGCTCGTAAGCCTGCAGCTGCAGCGGACGGGTAGCCACATCGTCTTTCCCACCACCCGCAGCCACCTGTTGCTGCGCCTGTTTGAGCTCTCTGCGTTGCTTGAGGAATAAAAAAACCAGCACGCCCGCCACCAGTATGGCAAAGGCAACGGCAATGATCAGCATGTTCGAATCCATTCAGCGAATTTTAGGGTGGCTAATGTCTGTCCCCTTCCAGCGGTTCCAGGATGGACAAAAATAACGAATGGGGCAACGCGATTATGCGGAATGCGTCTAAAACCTTAAAAATAAATCCAATGTCCTTTTAATCCATCCTCCTTGTTCCATTCCAGCGCAGGCGCAGGCATCTTAAAAGTGCGGTTCAGCTTGAGAAGCGTAACATCCAGCGGCGACAGGCCATTCGCGCGATAGAGGTCTGTATCGAATGTAAAGTAGAACTGACGGTAGCGTGAAAAGTTTGGAACGGGCTGGCCGTTGATCTCCGTAGGATTCTTTACGCCACCGATCATCCCTTCGGCCCCATAGCCTGCCGCCACATTCAGCCAGCTGGGAAAACCGCTGCTGGCAGGGAGGAAGCTCCCTATATTCACGGACAGCCAATAGGTCTGTCCATTGTAATCCTTCAGCATCCGTTGCGGCAGATTACGACCCAGCTCGCCCGGTGCGTAATGAGCAAACAGCGTATGGTGGTAAGAGTATTTCAAACTGATACGCTGCTGCCCCCACATGAGCTGCTGGCTTTCGAACAGCATACAGCCCGCCAGGTTGGCCAGCATATCTCCCCTGGAAAAACCCCATTTCACAGAATGACCGTCCATGATCTCCACCATGGTGAGGAATCCCAGGGCCGTCAGGGTCCCCGCCAGCGCCGCCACTCCCGGTTTCACACCTCCCCATCGAAGCAGGTCGCTTTGGATCGCGGCCACATTATAAGCCGTTGTCGCATGGCCCATCTTATCCATGTTGAGCCATTCGTTGTTGTCATTGAAGAAATGAAACTTGCTGCGGGGGAATTTTTTATACCAGAGATAGTTGAGCCCGATAGTGACCACGGTGCCGATGGCGGCCTCGGCAATGACCACCCCATTTACCCTGCCGGGATTATAGTTGGGAGAGGGCTTAAAGAAGTCCTGCGCCGTGACGGGATCTTTCATGAGCAGCAGTATCGCCAGGGAAAGGATAACTGGTTTTCCGGACATACTACAAATATAAGGCCCATCAATCATCCTCGTCCTTGAAGTGGGGGTCTTTTTTCAGCCCCAATGCTTTTAGACCCTTTCCATGCGGGCCGAAGTACTCTCTTGGAAAAGGCCTGTCGCCATATAGGGTAGACCATACATACCTGCTGAACAACAGGGCGTCCTTATCAATAAGGTCGGGCTTGGAGAAATCCATTCGCTGCGTGAGAGGAGCCAGCCGGGCGGTCGTCTTGTTTTTGATCATTGCCCTGGAAGGATTCATCTCGTTGATGGCGATAGAAGGGGTCAGACATGCATAAGCACGTGGATCAGGAGTTTCCTGGAAGCATTCGGTCATCAGAGGAGCGAGCGCCACCAGCTGATTCATGGGCCGTACCCCAAATATCTGGCAAATGGTATGCAGTACGGACGACTGGTTGTAAAAAGTGCTGATGATAGTATCCTTCCTTACATAAGGCCCGGCCAGCAGGCAAAAGCTCCGGTGTCCGTCCACATGGTCTGTCCCGCCCTGAGGATCGTCCTCATTGACGAATACGAGCATGTCTTTCCAGAAAGAGCTTTTTGACAGCGCTTCGATCACCCTCCCCGTGGCCAGATCATTATCCGCTACATAAGCCCGGGGAGTGGGAGTATGCTCGTTATACCCACTCGTATGATCATTCGGCAGATATACGATGATGAACTCCGGCAGGCTTCCCGCTGCTTCATATTCCTGAAGAGCCTTGATAAATACGTCAGCCCTGATCTGGTCCGGAATGTCCAAGTTCCAGCCCGGATAACGCATATCGCTGTATTTTTTCAACGTTCCGATATTGTATACGCATTTGTACCCTGCCGAGTCATTATTGCTTTTCCAGGAATTATACAGATCCGTCCAGCTCTTTCCCTTTGTTATTTCAGCAAGGTCGGTCTCTCCAAAATTCCTGAATGAAATGCCCTTCCGCAGCAGATGATCCCAGATAAAGCCGCAGCCGGCATAACACAAGGGATCCGTGCCAAAATCATAAGCGCAATGCCCATTGGAAAAATCCTTTTCATGATAGGGAGTAGTGATCCCCTGGATCTCCCATTGGTGCCCGTCGCTGGAATTGACCCCATTGCAATAATAATTGTCCAGCAATACATATTGCCTGGCCAGATCATGCGTGTTCGGCGTGATCGCTTTTGAAAACTCCACCAGGCGGGGATCGCAGTTCCCTTTTCCAAAGTCTCCCAGCACCTGGTCGAACTTCTTATTTTCCCTGATGATGTATACTACATGTTTTATGGACGATGGTTCCCCGGGATTGTCGGGGACGGGCTTGGGCCTGATGTTCGAATTGGCTTGAGCCTGGGCCCGGAGGATCTCGCTGAAATGAAACCCATTCTCCGCGGCTGCCGTATAACCATCCAGCTCGGTCTTATTGCGAGGCAGCGCAACTTTTTGCACCTGCCCCTTCAGGCCAGTGACATTTCCAATGAATAAATCGTTCCCCTGAGTACAAATAGCTCCCGGAAAGCCGCCTGCGGCAATAAACCCATAAGGACCTGCCTGCGGACGATTGGGATCGATCAATGCAATCGAATTATTGCCGGCATTGGCAGCTAATAATACTTTCCCGTCGGCGCTGAATGCCAGTCCTGTTGTCAGGCTCCCATAAGGCAGGGAAGGATCTGGCTTGGTATCCATCGTCTGGATGACTTTGAAAGACCTCGTATCTATAACACTGATGCCATCCCCACTGTCGTCCGTGACATAAAGTGACTTGCCATCAGGGGACAGGATCATCGATTCCGGATGTATACGGGTCACGATCTCTGCTATCTTTTTTCTTGACCCTATATCGATCACCGTAACGGAACCCCGCAACGCCACCGATTGTTCATCCACCGCGACATCTGTCCCGGCTGATGTTTCCGTCCGGTCGCCTTTTGAAGGATGAGGGCCTCCGAAATTGCTTACAAATGCAAGCTTTTTGTCTTTACTGATGATTACCGCATATGGACAAACCCCCACAGGGATGGTCGTTAACATTTTACCTTGTGAAAGATCGACGACTGCCACGCGGTTGGCCACCGCCAGGGCCACCAGGGCGATATGGTTGCTTACCCCAATGCCCAGGGGATTTGTTTTTTTATGATTTATCGACAGGTCGATCTTCCGGGTTAGCGTAAATGCGCCGGACCTGCTGATATTTCCTATATACAGGATCTTTTCCAATCCGGTGAAATAAACCGTGGAGTCGTTGCTATCCGTTATCAGCCCATTCATCGACCCCGTTTCCTTCTTGCCGGGGTATTCGACATGATTGATCTCTTTAAGATCTGCTGCATCGATGATGGACAGCCTCCTGTCGGTCTTTGCAACGAGCAGACTCTTTTGCTGCGCGAATGCCAGGTTCAAAACTCTGACCCCTTTGGGTAGATCGAGACTTTGTCCCGCCGGATTCAACAATTGACCGTTTGCCAGCAGCTTATCGCCTACCGCAAGCCGGTCCCAGGAAGAAAAGCCGGATATGCCGGTATCTACTTTGTTGAACGCCTCCTGGGCGTGTACAGACCCGCCCGCCAATAAAAGACTGGATAGTAGCAACTTTATACCCTTCATATGAGAGTAAAGTTATGGCTACCGGCGTAATCTCAAAATGAAATATTTTTTAACCACGTTCCTACGATCGCACATTTTCCTCTCCCTGGTGCCTGGTATCCACCTTTCGGTAGGACCAGAAGAACACCAGCGGGAAGATCAGGAGCGAAAAGATGGTAGCGCAAATCAGCCCCCCGATGACCACCCTGGCCAGCGGTCTGGAGCTTTCCGATCCGATGCCTGTAGAGATAGCCGCCGGCAGAAGTCCAATGGTAGCCATCAGGGCCGTCATCAATACGGGCCGGATCAGGTCGTTGACCCCCAGCTTGATAGAGGTATACAACGGGCTCTCGGTCCCCTTTATCTTCTCCAGGTTATGTTTGAAAGCCGTGATCAGCAGTACGCCTTCCAGGATACAGATACCGAACAGCGCAATAAACCCGATGCCCGCCGAGATGCTGAAATTCGTTCCCGTGATCAGCAGGGCGAAAATACCACCCACCACGGCACAGGGCACATTGAGAAATACCAGCCCCGCATCCTTCAGATTGCCGAACATAACGAACAGCAGGAGAAATATTAGCAGGAGACTGATAGGCACCACCTCGGCCAGCCGTTTGGACGCGCGCTGCTGGTTCTCGAAATCACCCTGCCATACCATGTTATATCCTCTTTTCAGCTTTACCACCTCGCCGACCTTTCCCTGTGCCTCGGCGATGGTGCTGCCCATATCCCTTCCCCTCACGGAGAACTTGATGGCGGAATAGCGTTCATTGTCATCCCGGAAAATAAGACAGGGGCCTGTTTTCTGGGTGATCCTGGCGATCTCCCGGATAGGCACTTTGGAGCCGGACTGCGTAGGCACCAGCAAATTCCCGATGTCTTCCTCCGTAGCACGGGAGTTCTCCGGGAATCTGATACGGATATCGAACTTTCGAACACCCTCGTACAGCTGTGTCACGGCCTTGCCGCCGATGGCCATTTCGATGACCGCATTGGCATCGGCTGTGGATACGCCATAAATAGCCATCCTGCTTTGGTCCAGGTCGATGTCCAGCTCAGGCTGACCGATGTTCTTGATGACGCCCAGGTCCTCGATACCCCGGATCTTCTTCAATATGTCATATACTTTGTTAGACTGCTCCTCCATGTAATTGAGCGAGTCCCCAAAGATCTTTACACAAATAGAACCCTTTACCCCTGATACAGCCTCTTCCACATTGTCCATGATGGGTTGGGAAAAGTTCAGGTCGGCGCCCGGCACTATGGACAAGGCCTGACGCATCTGCTCGATGAGCTCGTCCTTGGTTATCTCCGGCTTCCATTCCTCCTGCGGATACAGCTGTACGCCAAACTCGTTGTTGTAAAAGCCGGCCACATCTGTTCCATCATCCGGTCGCCCCGTCTGCGACATCACTCTTTTCACCTGGGGGAATCGCATCATGATGGCCCGCATCTGCTGCGCTCTGGAGACCGATGAATCCAGGGAAATGCTATAGGGAAGGGTAGCGCGCACCCAGATGGACCCTTCGTTGAGCTCGGGCAGGAATTCCGATCCAAGGAACTTGAAGGAATACAGACCTACGGCGATCGCCGCGGTGGCCACGAGGACAGAAGCTTTCTTATGCCGGAAGACAAACCGGAAGCCGCCCATGATCCTTGCCTGCAGGAAATGCGTAAAAGGATTGTGCTTTTCCCGTACATTCTTCCGCAGCAATACATTTACCAGCACGGGCACCAGGGTCAGCGTAAAGATCAGGGCGCCCAGCAAGGCAAAGCCAAGCGTATAGGCCAGGGGAGAGAACATCTTTCCTTCTACCTTCTGGAAGGAGAAGATGGGCAGCAGGGCTGTAATGATGATCACTTTGGTAAAGAAGATAGCTTTCCCCAGTTCGGCGCCTTTCTTCCGCAGCATTCCCATCTTGGACAGACGGTTGAACCTGTCCATGCCGACCTCTTTGGCCTTATGATCCAATAACACGAAGAGTCCTTCCACCATCACCACCGCTCCGTCGATGATGATCCCAAAGTCGATGGCGCCCAGGGACAGCAGGTTCGCGGACATACCCATCAGATGCAGACAGATAAAGGCGAACAATAACGACAGCGGAATGATGATGGACACGATGAGCGTGGTCCGCCAGTTGAACATGAACAAGGATACGATCAATGTCACCAGCAATATGCCTTCTATCAGATTGTGCAATACCGTGTGGGTGGCGTAATGGATGAGGTCCTCCCGGTTGTAAAAGGGAACGATCTTCGTATCCGGAGGCAATACCCTTTCATTCAGCTTTTTGACCTTTGCCTTCAGCCCCTTGATCACGTCGTCGGGATTTTCTCCCTTTCGCATCAGCACGATACCTTCCACCGCATCCGGATTGTTCCGTAATACCCTGGTGCCTGTGCTGTCATTGGCGTCTGTCCTGCCAACTTCTCCCAGACGGGGAAGATTGGATATCTCGACATCCGCAATGTCCTTGACCAGGATGGGAATGCCGTTGATATTCTCGACGATGATGTTCTTGATCTCGTTGATGTCGTTCAGGATACCGATACCCCTTACCACATAGGCCTGGGAATTCTTGTTGATGACATCCCCGCCGATATTGATATTGCTCTTGCTGACGGCATTGGATATATCCAGCGGCGTGATGCCCATGTCTGCCAGCTTCTGGGGATTGGCCCTGATCTCGTAGGTCTTTACCATGCCGCCGAAGCTTACGATATCGGCGATGCCGGGTACGGAGCGGAGCTCGCGGTCTACCACCCAGTCCTGCAGGGTCTTTAGTTCCCGCGGATTGCGGAAGCTGCTCTCCAGGGTGTACCGGTATACTTCTCCCGTGGGGCCTGTAGGCGGCTGCACCTGCGGGTTGACATTATCCGGGAGCTCGGCATTGGGCAGCAGATTGTTGACCTGCAGACGGGCATAGCTGTCCGTGACCTCGTCCTCAAAAATGAGCTTTACGACAGAGAGGCCAAAGATGCTGGTGCTCCGGAGGCTGGTCTTTTTCTGCACCGGGTTCAGCGTGATCTCGATGGGAATGGTAACGAATTTTTCTACTTCCTCCGCACTTCTTCCCGGCCATTGTGTAATGATGGTGATCTCCGTATTGGTAACGTCCGGAAAGGCCTCGATGGGCATTTTCTGGAAGGTGAAGAATCCATAGACCGCCAGCAGGGCCGTGGCAAAAAAGATGAAATATTTATTTTTAAGCGAAAAGGCGAGAATACCTTTTAATACTTTGTTCATTTGCTAACTTTTAGGAATGGTCAGGACAAGACAACATGTTTTCCGATTTTAACTGTTCAGTTCCTGATAGATCAGCAGTGCCTGCGACCCGATGACCTTCTCGCCTTCGGAAAGACCGCTGGATATATATGTCTTATCGCCTATCGTACTCTCCACCTGCACGGGACGTATCCGGATATCGGAAGGGCTGTTATACACCAGCACATAATACTGGCTGTTGTCGAAGATCAGCGCCGTGCTGGGGATGGACAGCATTTTCTTATTTTCCGTATTGTTGAGGATCACGTTGGCAAACATCTCCGGTTTGAGCAGGTATCCCGGGTTGGGCAGCACGATGCGTACCTTCATGACCTTGTTGGTCGGATCCAGCACATTCATGATCTTGTCCACCTTGCCTTTGAACATTTTTCCCGGGTAGGAGAGGGTGGTCACATTGGCGCTGTCGCCGGGCTTTATCAGCGCAATGCTGGACTCGTATACATTGGCGATGACCCAGACATTTTTCAGATCGGAAATGGTGAACAGATTGCTGCTGTTGTCGGGACGGAGGACCATATTGTTGGTGGCCTGCTTTTCCACGACAAAGCCGCTGATGGGAGTTTTGACCTGGTATTGACCATTGAGACTGCCGCCGTTCAGCTGCAGCACCTGCTGCGCTTTTTTCAGGGCCGCTTCCGCCTGGTCATAGCTGGCCTGCGCGGCAATGGAATCCCTGGCCGATGCCAGACCGCTCTTTAACATATCCTTTGTTGCCTCCAGGTTCTTTTTGGCCACCGCCACATTGGTTTGTGCCGTGACCATGTCATTGCTGTAACCCGCCATTTCCGAGCTGCGGATAAGGGCCAGGGTCTGACCCGCCTGTACATAGTCTCCCAGCATGACCCTGATATCCGAGACACTTCCACTGACCAGGGGGTAGATCTTGGCTACATTGTCTTCGTTGAAAGTTACTTTTCCGGTGAGGGTAATGGAGTTCACCACCCGGGATGAGGTGACGCTGTCGATACGAATGGTTTTGACAATGCTGTCGGGTAGCACAAATTTTTCTTTCCCGGCCGCGGGACTTTCCGCGCTGCCGCCTTTACATCCGGGTAATGCAAAAAACAATATGGCTGAGAAAGCTATCAGGCAATGGACCGCATATTGTTTAAAAGTATAGTTCATCTGAACGTTTTTTATAAATGGAATTTAATAGATCAGTTAAAGAAGCTGGTGCCGGTGTAATAATTGATGTCCTCGAAAGCGCTGACCCTGTTGAACTGGATGGAATTCAGCTGCAGGGTATTCTGCTTGAATGAATCGTAAAAGTCCAGGAATTCCAGGATACTGATATTCCGCTTCTCATAATTCGTCACCACTTCGTGCAGCATTCTGGAAAAATCTTTTTGGAACCTCGGGTCGATGGTATGGTAAAGCTTGTCCTGGGCAAAGGCTTTTTGCAGGGATGCCGATACATTCTCCTCCACGGTGGCCTGTGCGTTCTTCTGTGAGGCCATTGAGCTGGCGATTTGCGCCCTGGCTGATTTGATATTGCCCTGGTTGCGATTGAAGAAAGGGAGGTCGATGGAGGCGCCCACGCCTACATAGTTGTTCAGGAAGCTGCCTGCCTCGTCGTATACAACGCCAAGGCTCAGGTCGGGCACGGCCAGGGCTTTCTGATACTCATAGTTCAGCCGGCTGATATTCGTGTTGGTCCGTGCGATCTGCAGATCCGTACGATTGCGGTAGGCGGAATCCATTAAGGTATTCAATGGGTATTGCGCGGGGTCCAGCTTATCCAGCACAGCGGAGTCCGTGACGGGATTGATAAATACCGTAGGCTTTACCTGCAATATAAGCCGTAGCTCGCTTTGCACATCGTTGACCTGGTTGACAAGGTCGCTGTATTCGCTCTGGAAGCTGTATAGCTGCGCGCGTATGCGGATGACCTCTTTTTCAGCAATATATCCTTTACCGGCCTGCTCGTTGAATGCGTTCACGATCTGCTGCAGGGCCTTTATCTCTTCATCGTAGACCTTTGCGGACTGCTGCAGGTAGTAAATGCGGAAGAAATCCGTCCGTAGGGTGTACTTCAAGGTACGCATCAGGTCGAAGAACTGGTATTCGGTCAGCTGGGCATTCGCCTGTGCCAGCTTCACCTGTTTGTTGCGCTTGCCGGCCAGCAGTATCAGCTGCGAAAGACCCGCATTGGTTTCGTCATTGATGCCTACCGGGAAGAATTGCTTCAGGGTTCCGGAGTATAGCGTATGGCCGATGGAAAAATTGGGATTGGGCCACAGACGGGCCTGGATGATCTGGGCTTTGCTGGCGTCGATGTCGTACCTGGCCGCCAGTAATTGAAAATTGCTGTCCAAGAACATTTTTTCAGCCTCGGGTAAGGTCAGGTGTACGGAATCCTGGCGGGGCTGGGCCTCCAGGAAAAGACTAATGAAAAAAGAACCTAATACCAGGACGATCCATTTCTTCTGCATAGGTTGTGCTAGCGTTTTTGAGTGCGCAAACATATTTTATTTTAATGTTAATCAGGGGTTAAGCGCCCGTCCGCCCAGCGCGAAGAGAGGTTATATGCTAAAATTTAGACATATATAGCTTCCAGCGGCTGAGCGCGAAGGAACATAACGCTATTAACGCTTTGCTGTTGCTTAAACGAATTGTTAAGCTATTGTCGTATAGTAAGATCAGAAAGGGCCGGAGGCTCGTTGTCCGAAGGACGGACATTAGACTCAGGACAGTAAGAAAAGCACCTTAGGCCTGGGGTGTATTGAAACGAAAACCTACACCATGGATAGTCTCCAGGTTCACATCCGGATCGGCCTTGAAGTATTTTCTCAGCTTGGTAATAAACACGTCCATGCTTCTACCCAGGAAATAATCGTCCTTTCCCCAGACATTCAGCAATACCTCTTCTCTCTTCAGTATGCGGTTGGAGTGTTCGCAAAGGAATTTTAGCAGATCGGCCTCTTTTTGAGTGAGATTGAATATTTCTTTGTCGATGGTGAGCTTGAGGTCGGTGTAGGAGAACCGGAGATTGCCGATGGTGAAGAATACGGACTTGTCCGAATGCATTTTGCGGGTCCTGCGAAGGAATACTTCCATGCGCATCAGCAGCTCCTGGATGCTGAAGGGCTTGGTAATATAATCGTCGGCGCCGCTCTGGAATCCCTTTATCTTATCTTCTTCCATGGACCTGGCCGTAAGGAAGAGAATGGGTACGATGTCGCTCTGCTGCCGGATCTTTTTGGCAACGGCAAATCCGTCCTTATTGGGCATCATGACATCCAGCAGGCATATGCTGAACTCATTTTTATCGAACTTATCGATGGCCGCCTGTCCATCCGGGCACAGCACCACGTCATAGCCGGCATCGATGAGATTATCCTTAATTACATATCCCAGGGACAGATCGTCTTCAGCCAGCAGCACTTTTACTTTAGGGGGTTGTTGCATAATTTCTTAGTTGAGAGGAATAAATAATCGGAATTCGGTACCTATGCCGGGGAGACTGTTGACACGGATCTTTCCATTATGAGCGTCGATGATCCGTTTGACGAAGTTAAGTCCCAGGCCGAACCCTTTTACATTGTGAATATCACCAGTAGGTACGCGATAAAATTTCTTAAAGATGCTTTTCAAATATTTTTTTTCAATGCCTACACCATTATCTTTTACGGAAATAAAGAATTCGTTCTCCGCATTGCCCGTCTCCACGACGATCCGTGGTTCGGCGGAGTATTTCAGGGCATTTTCCAGCAGATTGACCACTGCCAGCTCCAGGTGGGCCTTATCGGCATGTATCTCTCCTTTACTTTCTTCCATTTTCAGCTCGATCTTGGCTTTTTTTTCTTCTATCAGGGGCTGTACTTTACTAAGGGCCTGCTCGATCAGCAGGTTCGCGTCAATATGCTCTTTTTTCAAAGGGAGGTTCTTGGATTCTGAAGAAGCTGCCTTCAAAAGCCGTTCCACCTGGCTTTGGAGATGTTCTGTCTGATTCTTTATGATAGTGACATAACGTTCGAGCCTGTCCGGCTGGTGAAGGATATTCTCCTGGGCCAGGACACCTGAAGCTATTTTCATAACGGCCAGCGGGGTCTTGAACTCGTGGGTAAAATTGTTGACAAAATCCTTTTGTATTTCGGCCAGGAACTTCTGGCGATAGAAGTAAAAAAGGCTGATGGCCAGCCCGATGAGGGCTATGAAGAGAACGGCGCTGCTGATGATCCAAAAATCCATCTGTTCCAGGATATATTCATGGCGATGGGGAAAGTACAGCAGGATATAGTCATAGTCATCCGCCAGCACCGGGAGGTCCCTTAATGTCGTCTTGGAGGCTGCATAGCGCGAGGCGGGAGAGGGGAGGAACTCTTCGTATACGAATTTCTTATCGGCATAGCTATAAGCGCCCAGCTTGCAATCCGTCAGAACGCCAAAATCCGCGAATTCATCCTGGAGGTAAAATGCCAGGGAGTCCTTGTTGGGGATGGTATCCGCCTTGATAATAAAATAATTATTTCCGGGGTTTTTGATCAGCTGCTGCAGAATGATGCCGGGCGCATCGTTCATTTCCAGGTCCTCGAAGAGGCCACGCACGCTTTTTACAACGCTGTTATTGAACTGGCGCTGCTCATAGGAATAGACCATATTCAGCCAGTACAGCTGCACCGTAATGATGACGGCAGCCAGCAGGGTGGCAGACAGAACGATCCATTTTAAGGTAGATGATCGCATGGATGCAAAATTGCTATGCTTTATTCTTACTAATTTAAGAAAATGGTTAAGTACTAGTTAAGAAGAGGCAAAATATTTCGCATCTTTTTAATACACAACCAATTGTTAATATGTGGTTAATGAAGGATAATCCCGCCCCTGGCCCAGGATTTTTTTTTGGTGGCCCTGGTCCATTTAAATAAATTCATATGGAAAACGTTGAATCAAGGCGAATCACAGATTCGCCGGCTGTGGCCGAGCCCAGCGAAGGCCATGAACGAGAAGGAGCGTGTCGAAGCAGCTCCGACCGAAGTTCCCATCATAAGCCGTGCTCCGGGGATGGGTGCATTTCGGACTTAACCAGCCCCGGAGCACAAAAACAAAACTCCTTAAAAATGAAAAAGCTTTTGCTAATTGCCAGCCTATTGATGACGCTCACCGGCATGACTTTTGCCCAGACTACTCCTGCAAAGACAAAGCCCGCAAAGGCTGCCAAGCCTGCAACCACTGCCGCCGCCAAGCCGGCCACCGCGGCAGCTGGTCCGGCAAAGAAGGATGGTACGCCCGACATGCGCTATAAGGCTAACAAGGACGCCGCTGCCGCAAAGCCCGCAACGACGCACATGAAGAAGGATGGTACGCCCGACAAGCGGTACAAGGAAAACAAGGCGGCGACGGCGCCTAAAAAGAGCTAAACAGCTTACCTTAAAAACAAATCAATATGATGAAAAAAATCCTTTTGTCTGTCCTGGTCCTCGTGGCTATGACAGGAGTGACGATGGCGCAGACGCATAAACCCGTCCGTCATCATAAGAAAGTCGTCCATCACCACCATCATCGCACACATCACGCAGTGCATCACAAAACGCACTAAAATAAAAAGGTCGCCCCAGGGGTTAAAAGTGGGCGACCTTTTTTTCGCATCATGTCCGATTGGCAAAGCCAATCGGGGAGCGCCGTAAGGCGCTTTTTTTATGTCCGACCCTTCAGCGGTCTTAGGCTTTGACTTTCGCTTTCTCCACCACCTGCGCCTGCTCTTTACCCAGCGGCTTGCCTTTGGCAAAATCCACCAGGAACGGCGCTGCTACGAAGATAGACGAGTAAGTTCCTGTGATCACACCAATGAGCATCGCAAACGCGAAACCACGCGTTACTTCACCGCCCACGAGGAAGAGAATTAGGATGGTGAGGAACACCGTCAGCGAGGTCATGATCGTACGGCTCAATGTCTCATTAATGGCTTTATTGATGATGGCCGCATTGCTGGCGCCCTTCAGGAGACGGCTGTCCTCACGGATACGGTCAAACACGATGACCGTGTCATTCATGGAGAAACCAACCACCGTCAACACCGCCGCGATAAAGTGCTGGTCTATTTCCAGCGGGAAAGGCACATACTCATGGAGGAACGAGAATACCGCCAGCGTGACGAATACGTCGTGCAGCAGGGCGATGATCGTACCCAGTGAATAACGCCAGTCGCGAAATCGGATAAAGATATAGATGAAAATAATGATGATGGCAAAGACCACCGCCTTGACGGCGCCCGTCTTCAGGTCATCGGAGATGGTGGGCAGCACCTTCTTCGTCCCCTGTACAAACTTCTTGCTGGTGAGGAATTCACTGCTGGTGGTACCCTGGGGCAGCAAGGGCGTCAGGCCGCTGTATAATTTACTAAGTACGATCGAGTCTACCGAATTGCTTGCATCCTGGATCAGGTAGTCCGTGGTGATCTCCAGCTGATCGTTGGTGGCATAGGTCTTGATCTCGAGCGATGCATCGGGCATCACTTTCTTCAATGCGTCGCGCGCTTCACCGGAAGTCACGGGCTTGTGGAAGTCGATGACATAGCTGCGACCCCCTCTGAACTCGACGCCTTCCCGGAAGCCATGGAAGAAAGAGCTTACTCCCAATATCAGCACCACGACGGAGATGATATAGGCCACTTTCCGGTATTCGATGAATTTGAACGCGGCATGCTTGAAGATGCGGCGGGACAGGGGAGTGAAATATTTGAAGTGACGGTTCTTATTGGTATAGAAATCCGTTACCAGCCTGGATACCAGGATACCGCAGAAGAGGGACAGCAGGATGCCCAGGATCTGCGTGGTGGCAAAACCCAGTACGGGGCCCAATCCGAAATAGAAAAGGATCAGGGCCGTGAGCAGGGTGGTGACGTGCGCATCCAGCACCGGCGCCAGCGATCTTTTATAACCGTCACTGACAGCCAGGGGGTAGTTCTTGCCCCTGGTCAGCTCTTCTTTGATACGCTCGAATATAATAACGTTGGTATCTACCGCCATACCGATGGTAAGCACCAGACCCGCAATACCCGGAGCCGTCAAAGTGGCATGCAGTGCGCTGAGCACACCGATGGTAAAAAGAAGGTTCAGTATCAGCGCGATATTGGCGACCCATCCTGCTGTGTTGTAATACACCAGCATCAGGGTGAAGATCACGAGGAAGGAGATGACGAAGGCCATCATGCCGCCGTGTACGGCTTCCAGGCCGATGGTAGGTCCTACCACCTGTTCCGATACGATCCGGGCGGGCGCATCGAGCTTCCCGGATTTCAGAATGTTGGCAAGGTCCTGGGCGTCCTGGACACTGTGGGTGGAGTTGCGGCCCATGGTGATCTTGGAAGTCCCGCCCGTGATAGGCTCGTTCACATACGGAGCGGAATATACGATATCATCCAGCACAATGGCGATGGGCTTTCCTGTATTTTTGGTCGTCATGTCCGCCCAGGCTTTGGCGCCTTGCTTGTTCATCGTCATATCCACGATGACCTCGCTGGTCATGGGGTCGAAATCCTGTCTGGCATCCTCGATGGCAGTCCCCTCGACACGCGCCTTCTCCGTACCCGGCAGCGTCCTGATGGCATATAAGGCCACGTCACTGGCTACCTTGCCGTCGTCATCTACTTCCGGCTTGCCATAAACGAATTTCAGGTCCTGGGGGAAATAATTGCGGACAATGGGATTGTTCAGCCAGCTGTTGACCGTTGCCGTATCTTTTATCAGCACGCCGGCCAGAAAAGGCTGGTAGCGGGCCTGTCCTGTTTTGGGATCCTGCGACGCCTGCGCAAAATGGATCACCCGCTGGTTCAACAGGGGATGGGCATTGGGGCCGGTAGTAGTATCTTTTTCGGTGGTCGTATCGCCGGTGGCTGCCCTGATCGAATCCTTCCGGAGGGCGGCGCTGTCCTCTTTCACGCCGTTGAGATATTTCTCCAGCGCCCTGTCGGCATTGGTGAAGGCGTTGGCCAGATCGCCGAGATTGTATACTTCCCAAAATTGAAGGTTGGCCGTGGACTGGAGATATTTACGCACCCTGTCAGGATCGGTGGCGCCGGCCAGCTCGACGGAAATAATGCCTCTGTTCTGATCCAGGCTGATGCTCGGCTGAGCAACCCCGAACTGGTCAATGCGGGTCCGCAATACTTTAAAGGTCTGCTGCATGGCGGCATTGCTCATATCATGCAGATAGGCGATGATGGCTTCATCCGAAGCATCGAACCTGAGCTTGTTGCGATTGGCATTGGCGAACAGGGGCGCCAGCTTGCCGGTGGGATTGATCTCTTTATAGGATTGTGCAAACAGATCCACCAGGTTGCTGCTGCTGGCGACCTTCTTTTGATTGGCGAGACTAAGCGCTTTCAGCAGCTGGGGATCACGGGGATTGTTGGAAAGATTCTTGATCAACCCATCCAGCGCTACATCCAATGTCACACTGATACCGCCCTGCAGATCGAGACCCAGCAGAAGCTCGCTTTCCTTTGATTTCTGATAGGTAGTGCCCCACCAGGTGATCTTATCGTCCTTGGTGCTTTTCAGCAGCGAATCTTTTTTGTAGGCGAGCAGCTGATCCAATGTATCCTGGTACAATGCTCTCGCTTCTTTGTCTGCGGGATATTTTTGAGCGGCAGAGAGAGGATAAACCCGGTGCACGTAGCTCTTCGCTTTGGCTTCCATTGCCGACTCGTGCTTGTTGACAAACCAGGTGAAGGATAATTGATACAGTGAAATGGCGATCAATAAAGCAGCAAAAATACTTACCAGTGCTCTCATTTGGAAGTTTCGTTTGTTTTTTAGGAATCGCAAATATAGGTTTTAGTTTAGCAGAATGGCAAAAATGGGGGGCCAAATCAGGCAAATTATGTAAATTATTTACCGCAGAACTCCCTGCCCGGACGGCCCCGGGGCAGTCGACCGAAGGTCAGACTTTAGACGGGACGAGCAAATGGATTAAATTTCCTGGGATCCATTTGCGCGCGATATGTTACCTTTGCGCCGCAATTCTAAGCAATATATCTATATAAACTATGCAATTATCATCCATTCTTTCCCGGTTTGCCGAACCGGAAACCTTGAAAATGGCCAAGCTGGGCCGCGAATTAAGAGCGAAAGGCATCGACGTTATTGACCTGAGCCTGGGAGAACCCGATTTCGACACTCCCAAGCATATAAAGGACGCCGCGAAGAAGGCCATCGATGATAACTGGAGCCATTATACACCCGTATCGGGCTACCTGGACCTGCGTGAAGCCGTTTGCACCAAGTTCAAAAGAGATAACAACCTGGATTACAAGCCAGAGAACATAGTCGTCAGCACAGGCGCCAAGCAGTCCCTGGCTAATGTCATTTTAGCCCTGGTGGATGATGGCGACGAGGTGATCATTCCAACCCCTTACTGGGTGACCTACTCCGAGCTGGTAAAGATCGCCCGCGGCAAGGTCGTGGAAGTACATACCTCTTCGGACAGCTTTAAGATCACACCCGCCCAATTGGAGGCCGCCATCACCCCCAAGACCAAGGCATTCCTCTTCTCCTCGCCCTGTAACCCCTCCGGGGCCGTATACAGCAAGGCCGAGCTGGAAGCGCTGGCCGCCGTCTTCCGCAAACACCCCGATGTAGTCATCCTTTCCGATGAGATCTACGAATACATCAACTTCACCGGCAAGCATGAAAGCATCGCCCAGTTCAGCGACCTGAAGGACCGCATCGTGATCATCAACGGTCTTAGCAAGGGCTTTGCCATGACAGGATGGCGCCTGGGATATACCGCCTCCAATGTGGAAATAGCAAAGGCCTGTGAAAAACTGCAGGGACAGTTCACCAGCGGAACCAATTCCATCGCCCAGAAGTCCGCTGTCGTGGCATTGACGGCAGATCTTACCCCCAGCATGGAGATGGTAAAGGAATTTACCGATCGCAGAAAAAAGACCCTCGAGCTCGTAAAAGCCATTCCCGGGCTGAAATGTTTTGAGCCGCAGGGAGCGTTCTATATCTTCCCCGACGTATCTGCCTATTATGGCAAGTCCGACGGGACCACCACCATTAAGAATTCTGCCGACTTCAGCATGTACCTGCTGAACACCGCCCACGTATCTTCCGTAATGGGAGATGCTTTTGGCGAGCCTGCCTGCGTACGCTTCTCCTTTGCCAACAGCATGGGGAATATCGAGAAAGCATGGGCCAGGATCAAGGACGCGCTGGCAAAGCTGAAATAAGTTTAGATTAGATTATTGAGCCGCCGCTGCCTGTTGCAGCAGCCGTTCGTGAAGGGACAGCACCTGAGGGATCACCGGGTGCTGTTCGTCGTTATAGATCACCGCATCGCACAGCTTCATTTTGATGTCCTCATCGATCTGGTTCTTCATGCGTTGAAGGACCTCTTCCCGGGTGAGCCTGTCGCGCTGAAGGACGCGATGCAGCCGGAGGGTGGGAGGGGCGTATACTCCGATGATAAAGTCGAGATGTCTTATCGAATCGCTCTCAAAGATCAGGGCTGCCTCGCGGATGGCATAAGGTGCGGCTCCGGCATGCTGCTCCATCCACCGCTCCCCCGCGGCGATAGTGGCGGGATGGACCAGGGAATTCAGCAACGCCAGCTTTTCCGGATTGGTAAATACCTGGGCTGCCAGGTAGGGACGATTGAGCTGCCCGCCGCTGTAGGCTTCGGCCCCGAAATGATGGATGATCTGCTGCCGGAGCACGGGGTCATCTGTCATCACCCTTTTGGCTTCCCTGTCGGCGTAGGCTACGGGAATGCCCAGCACCTCAAAGACACCTGCCACGGTGCTTTTGCCTGACCCGATGCCCCCTGTTAATCCGACCCTAAGCATATTTATTGCATATAAAAGCCCCGCGGAGCGGGGCTGTCGTTTATTTTTTATCGGCTGTTGCCACGGGTTTGTTCAGAGCTTGTGTCCATTCGATGGAAATGGCGCTTTTCTCGATCTTCAGATAGCTGCCGGGGCTGGTCTCTATCAACAGGGTCGAATCGTCATTTACCTTATTCACCGTGCCGTGAATGCCGGCAATGGTTACGATCTTATCCCCTTTCTGCAGCTCCTCCTGGAATTTCTTGGCCAGCTTGGCTTTCTTCTGCTGCGGGCGTATCATAAAGAAGTAAAACACCAGGATCATACCCCCTAATAAGAACAGGGTGGAGGTACCCCCGGCTCCAGCTCCCGGAGCTCCTTGTAATAAAACCACTAATTGAGTCATTGTGTATTGATGTTTGTTTGAATAATTTGAATGATCGGATCCTTACGAAGCTTTTTTCTCTACTTCCACGATAAACTGCAGGGGATGGGGGTATTCTTTCATATTGGCAAAGACATTGAGCGTCTTATGATTGATACCTACATGGCCCTGGCTGTTGAAAGTGGCTTTGATCAGGCCTTCCGCGCCGGGGGCGACGGGCTCCTTGGGCTGTTCGGCCACCGTGCAGCCGCAGCTGGGCTGTACTCTTTCGATAACCAGCGGCTTGTTCCCCGTATTGCGGAAGCGGAAAGACACTTCCAGATGCGGCCCTTCCTGCATCTTGCCGAAATCCCGGGTGGAATCCAGCCATTCCACCGTCGTGAACTGGGTAGAGTCCCTGGAACTGGTAGTGGCAGCTGTAGCCTTTTTGTCATTGCTCTGGCAGCTGACGATCAGGATCGCGGCTAATAAAACGCTGGTTATTCGACGCATGGGTAATTTTTTTGCAAACCTAAGGGTTTGCCTTGAAATTGATCTTATGCATTTTTTCATCCCTGACAAGGTCCTTATGGATATTGTCCAGGATGCCATTGACAAACTGACCGCTCTGAGGGGTGCTGTACTCCTTGGCCAGATCGATGTATTCATTGATGGTAACCTTGGGCGGTATCGTCTCGAAGTAAAGGAACTCGGCAACTCCCATTTGCATCAGGATCATATCCAGGGTGGCGATCCGCTCGGGGTCCCAGTTCTTCAGCTTGGGCTTGATAAGGTCCATCAGCACTTCCTTTTTATCTATCACCGTCTGAAGCAGCCCCTTGGCAAATTCCCATTTATCCTTGCTGATGATCTCCTGGAAATTGACCGACTGGGGTTTGCTGATATAGCCCATTACCAGCTGGCAGACCATTTCACCGTCATCATCCCAGTTGGTGAATAGCTCTTCGATATGGTTCTCGAAAAGGGCGTTGGGGAGCATCAGACCCGTGAAAATAAATTCCAGGATGCCTTTCTCGCTCTTTTTATCCCTTCCCGCCTCGCTGATATATTGTTTGTATTCCTCCGTAACTACCAGCTCCTGGTACAGGCGCTTGATCAGCTCCTTATTATCCTGCAAATGGGGTTTGTCCACACCCACTGCCTTTTGCCAGCTGGCATCCTCCAGTATCTTCCAAAGGAATTCATTACCTGCCAGCTTTATATTGACATTCAGATCCTGTTCGTTGGGGATGTATTTGGATGACCTGACCCGGCTGTCCGTCTCGGCATAGCGGGCCACCTCGGTGACAAAATAGGTAAGATAGATAAGTAGCTGTCTGGTCTGGTCAAAATGCTTTTGTAAGATACGTACGTGTTCGCCCGGCTTGACGTTCTGCTCCTGTGCTTCCAGGGTATACAAGCTCTGCATCACTTTTACCCTGATATTTCTTCTGCTGATCATTATATAATAAGAACTTTGTTAGCGGCTGCAAATATACGGATTTACCGGGCTCAGGGATAAATTCTATTATTTGGCGCCCGGCATGACCTGTCAAATCAGCTTTTGTTATGAAAAAATGACATGGCTTTAGGGTTTGGTACAAAATTCGCCTAACTTCGCCGTCCGACTTTCCGGACAAAATTTCAAATAAACCAATAAAATAAGACGACTATGGGCAAAAAGTTAAACGTTACCCCGCTTGCTGATAGGGTAATAGTGAAGCCAGCTCCCGCTGAAGAAAAAACTGCCGGTGGCATTATCATTCCTGACACGGCCAAGGAAAAGCCGCAGCGCGGTACGGTTGTGGCCGCGGGTCCCGGTAAAAAGGATGAGCCAGTGACCGTGAAGATCGGTGACACCGTCCTGTATGGCAAATATGCCGGTACGGAGATCCAGATCGAAGGCGACGATTTCCTTATCATGAGGGAGTCCGATATTCTTGCTATCGTTTAATTTATTTATACAATCATTCTTAACACTACTCTCTTCATAAGGGAGATCAATCAAAATAATTATGGCAAAACAACTTTTCTTCGATATCGAAGCCCGCAACAAAATGAAGAAGGGCGTTGATACCCTGGCAAATGCTGTTAAGGTTACCTTAGGTCCCAAAGGACGTAACGTAGTACTGGAAAAGAAATTTGGCGCTCCTTCCGTAACGAAGGACGGCGTCACCGTAGCGAAAGAAATAGAGCTGGAAGACCCCATCGAGAACATGGGCGCCCAGATGGTAAAGGAAGTAGCTTCCAAGACAGCCGACATTGCCGGTGACGGTACAACTACCGCTACCGTGCTGGCTCAGGCCATCATCAGCGAAGGTCTGAAGAACGTGGCAGCAGGCGCCAATCCCATGGACCTGAAGCGTGGTATCGACAAGGCTGTAGAAAAGGTAGTCGAGAACCTCAGCGGCCAGTCCCAGACCATCGGCAACGACAAGAACAAGATCGAGCAGGTAGCAGCCATCTCCGCCAACAATGACGGCGCCATCGGAAAGCTCATCGCCCAGGCATTTGGTAAAGTAGGCAAGGAGGGCGTTATCACCGTGGAGGAAGCCAAAGGCACCGACACTACCGTTGACGTAGTAGAAGGTATGCAATTCGATAGGGGCTATCTTTCCGCTTATTTCGTTACCAACAGCGAAAAAATGGAAGCCGAGCTGCAGAATCCCTATATTCTCATCTATGACAAAAAGATCTCCGCTATGAAGGATATCCTTCATATTCTGGAGAAAGTAGCACAGAGCGGCCGTCCTCTGCTGATCATCGCAGAAGACCTGGAAGGCGAAGCGCTGGCTACCCTGGTAGTAAACAAGCTGCGTGGTACGATCAAGGTGGCTGCTGTGAAAGCTCCCGGCTTTGGCGACCGTCGTAAGGAAATGCTCCAGGACATCGCTATCCTCACCAAGGGCATCGTTATCAGCGAAGAGCAGGGTTACAAGCTGGAAGGCGCCGACCTGAGCTATCTGGGTACTGCCGCCAGCGTAACCATCGACAAGGATAATACCACCGTCGTGGGCGGCAAGGGCAAGAAGGAAGATATCGTCGCCCGTGTGAACCAGATCAAGGCCCAGATCGAGACCACTACTTCCGATTACGATAAGGAAAAATTACAGGAACGTCTGGCCAAGCTCAGCGGCGGCGTTGCAGTTCTCTATGTAGGCGCTGCTACCGAAGTTGAAATGAAGGAAAAGAAGGACCGTGTGGACGACGCCCTGCACGCTACCCGCGCTGCCGTAGAAGAAGGCATCGTACCCGGCGGTGGCGTAGCATATATCCGCGCCGTCGATTCCCTGACAAAGCTGAAAGGCGCCAATGAGGACGAGACCACCGGTATCGCCATCGTAAAACGCGCTCTTGAAGAGCCCCTGCGCCAGATCGTGGCCAACAGCGGCATCGAAGGCAGCATCGTGGTACAGAAAGTGAAGGAAGGCAAAGCCGACTTCGGCTTCAATGCCCGCACCGAAGTATTCGAGAACCTGCTGAAGGCCGGTGTCATCGACCCCACCAAGGTAACCCGTATCGCACTGGAAAATGCCGCTTCCATCGCCGGCATGTTGCTGACCACCGAGTGTGTCATCGCCGACAAGCCTAAGAAAGAAGAAGCTCATGCTCATCCGGGCGGCGCTCCTGGTATGGGTGGAATGGATTATTAGTAGTCAGCTAAATAATAAAAAAAGCGCCGTGAGGCGCTTTTTTTATTGTCAGAACTTGAATCCTACTGTCACTATGCCGGTGCCGCTGAATTGTTTCAGCGTAGCCACCACATTGTTCTTGTCCGATAAAACATAGGGGAAATTGACGTCCTTGAAGAAGCCCGCCACGAAAGCCAGGTCTATAAACATCCCTGCATTACGCCATCCGCCGCCGGCCGTAAGAAAAAGCTTGTTCACCTTCAGCTCCTTGCTATCCTGGTAGGGATTGGTATAATAGGCGCCCCCGAGGCGTGCAAAGACGGTGTTGAACTTCATCTCACCGCCCAGTCTCAAACCCAGGTAGTTCTTATAGACGCTTTTGATGGACGCGTTCACGGCATCGTAATAGCTGTCCGATCCGTCCGAGCCATCCGTGTTCTCCGGCTTGAAATGCGAACTTTTAGTGGTGACATATTCGACATCCGCCGTGATAAATCCTTTCTGAGCCCTCACGTTTTCTGCGCCGCCGCCAAAAAGATAGCTGCCGCTGGCGATAAATCTCCAGGGCGTATACAGATTGTAATTCACGGAATTGGCCGGCCCGTAGCTCGCATCGAGCTGCTCCGAGGTCACCTGCTGCGGAACGGAATAGTCCTCCAGGCTGGTGCTCATGGAACCACGGATCTTATCCGTGACCCCGATGACGCTGGGAGTATGGACGGCAAGGCCAACCCTTACAGCATTGGTTGGCGAAAAGATCACTCCCAGCTTGGCATTGAGGCCAAACCCCCTGGATGTATATTTCTCCGTATAGGTATAGGACTCGAAATCGTTGTGAGCATTGCCGGATGCGTCCGTCTCGCGGTAGGTCTGCTCCCGGCTATAGCTGAGGATGGGAATACCGATACCTCCTCCGATGAACCATTTGCCTGCAATGCCGGTGGCCAGGTTCAGCGCTATCTCCGTCATACCGCCGCTGCTGCGGAGATCATTCTGCTGAAGCACCGTGCCTGCTTTCTGCGGCTGTGCGATCACCTGCAGCTGCCCGTTGATGGTGGCCGTGTCGACGAGATAGGTATAGAGCGCCATCCGGGTGCCATAGGAAAACATACCCGGTGTTTCAATGGCCTTGTTGATATCCGGCTCGTTGCCATAAGCGAACTCCTCCGCATATTGTTCGGCTCCCGAGCTGTAATCGTTGATCCCCTGGTAATGTATGTGCTGGTTGAAATTAGCTGTCTGGTTGACGGCTATGGAAAATACGCTGCTGTTGCCGTTGAATCCGGTGTGCCCCGTGACCAGTCCGCTGACGCCCAGGTTGAATCTGTTGGAGGTATAGCCGCCGTTATTGGCATTGAGATAGCTTCCCTTATTCTTTAGGAACTGCCAGCCCGGACTGATCACGATCTCGCGGGTCCTGTAGAAACCAAGACCGGCCGGATTGACAAAATTGGAGGATATCTCGCCGCCAAGGGAGCCCATGGCGCCACCGATGGCCTGTTCGCGGGCTGTCCCGCTGGGCGTCGTCCATGATACCCTAAGGGCATCTTCCGGCAATTGGGCAGTCAGTCGATGGCATACCAATATACCTATGAAAACGATAAGTCTTTTCATAATGCTTATGAAGTGCTGATGGGAAAAAAGCTAATGACGCCCGTGGCGGTTCCTGCCGGGATTAGTGCCTTACAGGTCTGGCGCCGCCGCCACCTCCACCACCACCGCTGGAAGGGGGAGGTGAATAGCTTCTTACAGGCTGGCTGCTAAAGCTTCCGGAATTGCTGCTGGGCCTTGTCGAATAGTTCGAATTCATGCTGGGAGAGGAAGAAGACCTGTAATAACCGTTGTTGCTTCTGCTATTCCCGTTGCTGTAGCCATTCACATACCTGTTGCCGGCGCCGCGGGACTGCAGCTCACGGGAATATGCCGTGGGTGCGGGACGATAGGTCCGGTTGTTGGTATTGCTGACCCTTGTAACAAGGCCATTGCGATAGCTTGTGCCGTTGAAAGCGCGCAGGTGAGTATAAACGTTGTTATTGTAAGAAGATCCTTTCACTACGATGACGCCTCCGCCATAGTAAGGATTGTAGAAGTAAGGATTGTACCAGCTGTTCCACATAAAGTAGCTGTTCCAGGCGAAATAAGGATCTCCGAATCCCAGTCCCAGCCCATAGTAGGACCCATAGAGCGGATAGCCATATCCATATCCCATGGAATAGTAGGGACTTACAGCTGCGGGCGAATAGTAGGAATCGTAGGCATTGTAATCGTCGAAATAGGACCAGCGGGCCTCGTCCTGGGATTTCAGCCGTATGTAATTATCGCTGGGCGCCGTGCTGTAATATTCTCCATTGGAGCCCGTACGGGAATTGCGGGGGCTGTAGTATCCGGCATCGTCATCGGACGAAGATGCGGCAGCGACAGCATTACCGGATCCGGGGGAATAATAGACATCGTCTGGTGTCTGTGCCGCCTTCCGGGAGGAAGAGCAGCTGCTCATCAGGATAAGACCAACGGCCAGGAAGGGAAGTATGTGTCTCATGGCGAAAGCATTTAGTGTTTTTCGGATGAAGTTGCTACCTTCGCGCAACTTAACATCGTGTTAAAGTAAAGTTACGATAAATAATCAGCGTTAATAAGGAAATATGATGGATAATTGTTAAAAGCTGATTAATAATGGGATCATATGAGCAAAGAAATTACAAGCCGGGCACAGGACTATTCGCAATGGTATAATGACCTGATCGTCAAGGGCAACCTGGCAGACCATTCCGGGGTCAAGGGGTGCATGGTGATAAAACCCTATGGTTATGCCCTCTGGGAGAACATGCGCGACCAGCTGGACAGGATGTTCAAGGACACGGGGCATGTGAACGCCTATTTTCCGCTGTTCATTCCCAAGAGCTTTCTCAGCAAGGAGGCCGCTCATGTGGAAGGCTTTGCCAAGGAATGCGCCGTGGTGACGCACTACCGGCTGAAGAACGATCCCAATGGGGGAGGGGTGATCGTCGACCCCGAGGCCAAACTGGAAGAAGAGCTGATCGTTCGCCCTACCAGCGAAACCATTATCTGGAACACTTATAAAGGCTGGATCCGCAGCTACCGTGACCTGCCTTTGCTCATCAACCAGTGGGCAAACGTGGTCAGATGGGAAATGAGGACCCGCCTCTTCCTTCGCACCGCGGAATTCCTCTGGCAGGAGGGACATACCGCCCATGCCACCGCGCAGGAAGCCATCGCCGAAGCTGAACAGATGCTGGAAGTTTATGCCACCTTTGCCGAAGAATATATGGCCGTCCCCGTTATCCGGGGCGTCAAGACGGAAAGTGAACGGTTTGCCGGCGCGGTCGACACCTATTGCATCGAGGCGCTGATGCAGGATGGAAAGGCCCTTCAGGCAGGCACCTCCCACTTCTTAGGTCAGAATTTTGCCAAAGCCTTCGACGTAAAATTCTCCGACAAGGACAACAAGCTGGACTATGTATGGGCCACCAGCTGGGGCGTAAGCACCCGCCTCATCGGCGGACTGGTCATGGAGCACAGTGATGATGACGGGCTGATATTACCTCCCCGTATCGCACCGCTGCAGGCCGTTATCGTGCCCATCTACAAAGGCGAAGAGAAAAAGGACCAGCTGGACGCCAAAGGAAAGGAGCTGACAGCGCAGCTCAAGGCGGCCGGCGTACGGGTGAAATATGACGATAACGACAACGCGAGGCCGGGCTGGAAATTCGCGGAATATGAAATGAAAGGAGTGCCCGTACGCATCGCCATGGGATTGCGTGACCTGGATAACGGGGTCGTCGAGATCGCACGCCGCGACACAAAGGAAAAGACATCCGTTCCCATGGAAGGGCTGGCCGCCAATGTCGCGAATCTGCTCGAGACCATCCAAAAAGCCATGTACGACAAGGCCCTTGCCTTCCGGAATGAACATATCACCCGCGTCGACACCTGGGACGAGTTTGAAAAGGTGCTGAATGAAAAGGGTGGATTCCTATCGGCCCATTGGGACGGTACCGCCGCCACGGAAGAGGCCATTAAGGAAAAGACCAAAGCCACCATTCGGTGTATCCCCCTGAACAACCCTGCCGAAGAGGGAAAATGCATTTTGACCGGGAAGCCGAGCAAACAACGGGTGCTTTTTGCAATAGCTTATTAGATAGGGTTTTATACGAAGATTGCCCTATTGCATTGGAAAATAATGAAGATCATTATGTGTTGCGGGCCATTTTTTCTACTTTCGGCCAACCCAAAACAATATTCCAATGGAAACAAATGTAACCTCCAGCCTTTTCGAACTTCAGGTCGATCATGAGTCGACTGCCCATCTCAAAGAAGCAGCCCGTTGGGCCAAATTCCTTGCAATAGTGGGCTTTATTTTCTGTGGGCTTTTTGTGATATTTGGTCTCTTCGCAGGCGCGCTGATCGGCCGCATGTATTCTTCGATGGGAGTAGCCCAGGCAGGCGGTATGGGCGGTGGATTCTTTTCGATCCTATATATTCTTATAGCCCTGCTATACTTTTTCCCCTGTCTCTACACATTCAATTTTGCCAAAAAAATGAAGGTGGCGTTGGCCGCCAACGATCAGACACAGCTGAATCAATCTTTCAAGAACCTGAAAGCATGCTATCGCTTTTTAGGCATACTGATGATTATCTGCCTTTCTTTTTGGTCGCTTGCAATTATTTTCGCTGTCATCGGCGCGGCATTCCGCTAACCGGGTCGATCACTGGGTAGCGTAATAATTATAATCCTTCAGCAGGGTTTCCAGGAATTCCAGTGAATCCTGATCACTGGAGATATTCAATTTCGTTTTGATCCTCTCCCCAATACGCATGGACAGGTCGTAGTCGCTCTTTTTCCGCACCGTGCCGATAATGCTTTTCAGGGTATTGATATCCTTGTCCGTGAGCTGCATCACCTGGGGGAACCTGGGCTGGTAATTGCTTTCCAGCTCCGTGAATACGGTATCTTCCCAGGAGGTATGTGTTTTGGTATCGATGACGATGGTGCCGGCGACCAGATCCCCGATGCGCTGGGTAAAGGGTGTCGCCAGTACGCAGACCAGCCCCGAAAACAGGAAGATCGCAAACCACCAGTCCAACGCTCCATATATGATAAAACCTATTAACCAAACGGGAAAATCAGCCAGCCGGAATGACCATCGTATAAGGTATTGACTAAGGGAAGGCTGTCCTCCATCGGTGGTGATCACCTTTATAGCCAGGGCCTTTTTCCCAACGCTCTGACCATTGAGGGTTATTTCGCAGATAAGATGATAGAACAGGGGCGGCAGGCTCAGCAGTACACCTGCCCACTTCTCGTCATCATCCCAGTTCAGGGCGTCCTCCATCTTGCGGAGCAGATAATAATAGCCGATCATGATGGCCAGATCGATCAGCCAGGCAAACATCCGTTTGTGAAAAGGTGTAATGGCAAATTCTACCTCTATATTGAAGCCGGTGTCTAATTTTACGATGGGCATACGGTGACCTCGGGATGGTAAAGAATAATTACTATATTGTATCCGTAAATATAATGCTAAATCTTCCGACGTGCGAGAAGGACTTTTTATTAAAAAAAATATTGATAAGTGGAAAGGGTATCAATATGAGCCGACCTCGGATCCTGATGAAATGGCAGGGCAGTTCACCGAGCTGGTGAACGATCTGGGCTATGCCAAGACATTTTATCCTCACAGCAAGGTGACCCAGTACCTTAATGGGCTGGCCTCCCGCATCTACCTGGGAATATACCGTAATAAAAAAGAGCAGGTATCCCGTATCCTCAATTTCTGGCGGCTCGAACTACCTCTTGTGATCAGAAAATATCACCGGGAGATACTGTATGCGTTCCTGATCTTTTCGCTTTTTGTCATTTTTGGCGCTTTTTCCACCGCCCATGATCAAAGCTTTGTCAGGGGAGTGCTGGGCGACCAGTACATGGACGTGACGGAGGACAACATTGCCAAAGGGGATCCCTTTGGTATCTACAAGTCGGACTCCCAGATCAATATGTTCCTCTCCATTGCCAAAAATAATATAGAAGTATCCTTCATGGTGTTTATATGCGGATTCATCGTGTCCATCGGCACCGTCTGGCAGCTGTTCATGAATGGCGTTATGCTGGGCGTTTTTCAATATTATTTCTTTTCAAAAGGGCTGGGATGGCAATCCGTGCTTGTCGTCTGGATACATGGTACGCTGGAAATATCTTCCATTATCATAGCGGGCGCCGCGGGCTTTGTGCTGGGCAACAGCATTCTTTTCCCCGGTACGCACAAGCGGCTGTATTCCCTGAAGCAGGGAGCAAAGGATGGTATAAAAATGATGATCGGGTTGGTCCCCATGTTCATTGTAGCTGCTTTTCTGGAGGGGTTCGTCACAAGATATTCCCGGATGCCTGTCTGGCTTAGCATATCCATCCTGGCGGCTTCGCTGACCTTTGTTATCTGGTATTTTATCATCTATCCACGCCGCCTAAGCTTAAAACCCTCCACAAATTAAACCCATGGGCTCCCGCCTGTACCTCCTAACCTTTACCTTACTGCTGATCGCGCTGCAAAGTCCGGCCCAGCGTCATAGACGCCGGCATGAGCCACGTGTCAGACACGCCAGCCGTCTGCCGGATTCCGTGAGCACTTCCGATGACGTCATCAGTGATGAGCCTTCCGGGACCATCAAGGTGGATTCCGTGCAGACCTCTGTCCAGGGCGTACAGGATAATGGCTCTGGCAGTACGGACCAGTCTTCCACCGATACGGACCAGTCTGCCAGTACCGATACATCAACCACCGGGACGCCCGAGTCTCCTCCCGTCCTGCGCAGCATTCCCGACACCGCCATCCGCCATTGGAAGGCCGATCATGATTTCGACTATGCCAATGACCTTTCTTTATGGAAGAAGGATCAAAAAGAGGAAGAGAGTGTCCTTCAACGGGTCTTCGACAGTAATGTCTTTCGCTGGGTGATCTATATCCTGTTGGGCAGCCTGCTGCTCTACGCCCTGTACAAGATCATTTCGGAGAACAATCTTCGCTTTTTCTACAGGAAGCCGGTCCGGCTTAAGGAGACCGCACAGGAAGAAGCCGGGTTGCCCGAAGAGGACCTGGACCAGCTGTTGAAGAAGGCAGTGGAAGGGAAAGAGTACCGTATGGCTACCCGGTACCTTTATCTAATGGCCCTTCATCACCTGGATCGGCGGGAATTGATCCGGTGGCATAGCCAGGCCACGGATGAAGAGTATGTACGCCAGATGGATGTGACGCCGCAGGGAGAACGTTTTCGCTGGCTCACCTCCGCCTACCAGCGGGTCTGGTATGGCAAATTCCCTTTGGAAGAGCATCAGTTTTCAAGGCTGTCACAATATTTTCAGGATTTTCATAAGGATGTGGACCATCCCCAACATTCATGAACCTTATTAACGATACCAGGAGCCGCTGGAGGCGGCTCGTCCATAACCGAACTATTGCGAAGGTTACCACCGAGGAGGAGCTTTCGAAGTACCCGCGGAACGAAGGGTACGAACAAGGGGGAGCGAATACATGGAGCTCTGCCGAAGTTCTTCCGACGAAAGCCTCAGACATTTTCTGGGGGCTGAAAAGCCTGCGCACCTGGGCCGCAGCATCCCTTCTTATTACGTTATTCTCCTGCAACCATCGGAACAGCAGCGCGCCGAGCACGCGGGTGACGCTCTGGCGCAAGGATAAATTGCCTTATGGCACCTATGTAGCTTATGAAAGCCTTCCCTATCTCTTCCCCAATGCCGAAATATCCGTCAATCGAAAAGACATAGCATCCCTGTCGCAAAAGGATGGGAAGAAAGCGCTGATCTTTATCGGACATTATGCGGAGCCGGATGCTTCCGATGTCAATGCGCTGCTGAACTTTGTAGGGGATGGCAATCATGTTTTCATATCGGCCTTTTATTTCAGCGACACCCTGCTGCGGGCATTGAATGTCAGACTGGGCAGAAGTGGTCTGGAATCCATGAGGGACAGCTTGCGGCTCAGTGTATATCAGCCTGTCACGAACCATTCGCTTTCATATGTCTATCCAGGCGCTGCGCTTGACGGATGGGTCGATTCCCTGGACGATAAATATGCCACCGTGCTGGGCAGGGATGAAAAAGGGCGCCCCAACCTGATCAAGTTCAGATATAAGGGAGGTGGAACATTTTTCCTGCATTTTGCTCCCCTGGCATTCTCCAACTATTTTCTGCTGCATAAGAACAACAAGACATACTACGACAATGTCCTTTCGTATATTCCGGAGAACGTCAACGAAGTGATATGGGATGAATCCTTCCGGTACAACAGGCGGAAGGGTTTTTCGACCCTGAGCTATATCATGAGCCAGCCTCCCTTTGCATGGGCCTTATGCCTGCTCCTGCTATTACTGCTTCTTCTCTACCTGTTCGAATCCAAACGCAGACAGCGGATAGTGCCCCTGATCGTCCCCCTGCGCAATACGTCCCTGGACTTCGTGACAACCATCGGCCGCCTGTATTACCAGCGGAGAGATAACCAGAACCTGGCTGCCAAGATGGTGACGCACTTTCAGGACTACATCCGGACAAAATATAACCTGCCCGTTCATCTTTCCGATCCCGCATTTGTCCAGCGGCTGTCATACAGGACGGGCATCAGCAAGGATTTCCTGCAAGCGCTGGCAAAGGATATTCTTTATGTGCAGCAAGACGAGAATGTGACGGATGGGGCGTTGTTGGTGCTGAACCAGAAACTGGATGAATTTTATAAACAAGCATAAAAATGGAAGATAATCTTTTTGAACAACGCACCGATCTGAGCATGTTGCAACAGTCGGTCGGAGAGCTCAAGACGGAGATAGGCAAAGTCATCGTGGGGCAGGAGCAAATGATCGAATTGTTGCTGGCAGGCATCCTGGCGGACGGGCATATACTGATAGAAGGAGTGCCGGGCGTGGCCAAGACGCTCACCGCCAAGCTGCTGAGCAGGGTCATTTCCGTAAACTTTTCACGCATTCAGTTTACACCCGACCTTATGCCCAGCGATGTCATCGGGACCTCCATCTTCAATCCCCGGGAAAACACGTTCCAGTTCAAGCCGGGCCCCATTTTCAGCAATATCGTGCTCATCGATGAGATCAACAGGGCTCCTGCCAAGACCCAGTCGGCTCTTTTCGAGGTGATGCAGGAGAAGCAGATCACGGTGGATGGGCAGACCTTTGTTATGCCGCCGCCTTTTATGGTCGTAGCTACACAGAACCCTATCGAACAGGAAGGTACTTATCATCTTCCGGAAGCGCAGCTGGACAGATTCCTCTTCAAGATCAATGTCGGATACCCCACCCTGCAAGAAGAGTTCCGTATCGTATATGATCATCACCTGGCGGGAACGGAGCAACGTATGGATAATGTGCAGCCCGTGCTGTCGGCCCATCGCATAGACGAGCTGCGAAAGCAGGTACATGCGCTGGTGGTGGAGGAAAAGCTGATACAGTTCATTACATCCATCGTAGCCGCTACGCGTAACCACAAATCGATATACCTGGGCGCGTCACCACGGGCCAGCATCGGCATTCTCAATGGGGCAAAGGCGCTGGCCGCCATGCGGGGACGTGACTTCGTCATACCGGACGACATTGTATATATAACTCCGGCCGTCCTGCGTCACCGGCTGGTGCTGACGCCTGAAAAAGAAATGGAAGGCGCCTCCACGGATGACGTCATTGGAGAAATCATTCAATCCATTGAAATACCACGGTAATGCTCCGGCGATTCTATAAATCTCTTTTTATTGCCCGTCGCTGGTACTGGCTGCTCGTGTCGGTGACCCTTCTTTTCATACTGTCCTACGGCATCAGTATCCTGTTCATCATTGCCCAGCTGCTGCTGCTCTTCGTGGTGGTGACGAGCCTGCTGGATTATTTGGTCCTCTTTACCCGCAAAGAGCCTGTTCTCGTTCAGCGGGAGCTATCCGACAGATTTAGCAACGGAGATCAAAATCCGGTGAAGCTGGTAGTGACCAATCAATATCCCTTCCGCATCCGTTACCGTATCATCGACGAGCTGCCGGATCAGTTCCAGCGAAGGGATTTCCATCTGGATGGCGAGCTTCGGCCCGGTGAAACAAAGGATCTGTTCTATGAGCTGAGACCCACCCGGCGCGGTGAATATATTTTCCATGACATCAATGTCTTTATCAGGAGCCCTTTTGGACTGATGGTCAGACGCAAGATACTGCCGTCGGAAAGGATGGTAAAGGTATTGCCATCCTACCTTGCGCTCCGGCATTTCGAGCTGCTGGCGGCCTCGCACAATCTGGCGGAGAGTGGCAGTAAAAGAGTACGCAGGCAGGGGCAAAGCCTGGAGTTCGAACAGATAAAGGAATATGTGATTGGGGATGATATACGCAATATCAACTGGAAGGCGACAGCCCGTAAAGGCGGCCAGCTCATGGTGAACAACTACACCGATGAGAAAAGCCAGCAGGTCTATTGTGTTGTCGATAAGGGGCGCGTCATGAAAATGCCCTTTGACGGTATGAGCCTTTTGGATTATGCCATCAATGCCACGCTGATCCTCTCCCGGGTAGCGCTTATCAAGCAGGACAAGGCGGGCATAGTGACGTTCGGAGATCAGATAGGGACATTTCTTCCTGCCGGCAGGCGGGCAATGCAGATGACCAGCATCCTGGAGATACTCTATAATCAGCAGACACGGTTTCAGGAGACAGACTATGAAAAGCTGCATGCGCTGGTCCGTACCCGTATCACCCAGCGAAGCCTTATTGTGCTGTTCACGAATTTCGAGTCCCTCTCCGGCCTGAAAAGGGAGCTGCCTTCCATCCGCGCCATTGCCAGGAATCACCTGCTGCTGGTAGTATTCTTTGAAAATACGGGGCTGAAGCAGATACAGACCTCTGGTCCCGGGGATATAGAAGGACTTTATATAAAGACCATCGCGGAGAAATTTGCGTATGAAAAACGGCTCATCGTGAAAGAGCTGAATCAGCATGGCATTTTGACCATTCTCACCCCACCGGAAAATCTGACGGTGCAGACAGTGAACAAATACCTGGAAATAAAGGCCCGGCAGGCCATCTGATGGTCCTGAAGGACCAGGCTACCGCTACTTCAAGGCCATATTTTATTGCCCTTCGGGCATCGCGCCCGTGGCGCAATTTGTATCTTTACACCGATGCAACAGAACCATACGGAGAACAATCCTTTTGCGGAAGGACAGGCTCTTCTGATCGACAAGCCGCTGGACTGGACCTCTTTCGATGTAGTGCGGAAATTAAGAGGCATGGTAAAGATAAAAAAGGTAGGACATGCCGGCACGCTGGACCCTTTGGCCACGGGGCTGCTCATTGTCTGCACCGGAAAATATACTAAGAGGATCAATGAGTACATGGCGCAGGAGAAGGAGTATACAGGCTCCATTACGCTGGGCGCCACCACTCCTACATTCGACCTGGAGAGTGAGCCGGAAAATTTCAGGGACACATCGTTTGTCACGCCTGAATTGCTGCAGCAGGCCGTAAGCAGGCTCACCGGTCCCATCCAGCAGGTGCCGCCCATCCATTCAGCCATTAAAAAGGATGGCAAAAGAGTATATGAATTGGCGAGAAAGGGTAGGGAAGTGAAGCTGGACCCCCGTCCAGTAATGATCCATGCATTCGATGTCACCGATTTTCGCCTGCCCGTAGTGCAGTTCCGCGTGGTGTGTTCCACGGGCACCTATATCCGCAGCCTGGCCAACGACCTGGGAGCGCTCCTGGGCTGCGGGGGCTATCTCAGCAGCCTCTGCCGGACCCGAATCGGGAATTTCCGGCTGGAACAGGCAATGACGATGGAGGAGGCGGGAAAATATATCCGGGAAACGCTCGCTAGAAAGGATAATTGATACCCAGCTGGAACTGACCGTCGCTAAGCCGCATTTTGTAGAACCACTTGTCTGCATCTTCCAGGCGTTGGGGATCTCTCAATTTATAGGCCCAGTCAAACCGGATCAGGAAATAGTCGAAGTCCAGCCGGAGACCCGTGCCTGCGTCCACGGCAAATTCCTTATAAAACCGGTTGAGCTGGAAGTCGCTGCCCACATCCCTTTTTGGGTTGGCCGTGTCCGTAAGCTGGCGGTTCCATATATTGCCGGCATCCGCATACAAGGCGCTTTTTAGCTTGACCCCAAATATGGTTCCCAGTGGAAATCTATATTCAATGTTGCCCTCCAGCTGGATGTCCCCAAACCTGTCCAATTGCTTGGGCTGTGTGGTATAAAAAGTGGAGGAGCCCAATCCCAATTGCCGGATCTGCCAGCCCCGCATGCTATTGGGGCCGCCGGCAAAAAAGGCCTTATAAAATGGCAGCGTCTCCTCATAGCCTTTGCCGGCCTTGCCATACGCTATGCCTCCTCCCGCATAGGCGCGCATGGCCAGCTCCGATCGTTTGAAATCTATGTGATGGCTGAACTCTATCTCGCCTTTGATAAAACGCCAGAGGTCCCCTTTATCCAGCTCCTGTATAAGTCCAAGCATGGCGCCGCTCTCCTCTGCGCTGATACGCAGGAAATTGGTATGGATGCCTTTTTTCCTGACGGAACTGTAGATGAACTGTATCCCGACGACCAGCCCGCTGCGAAAAGCAAGGTTCAGAGAGGGGAAGCTGTCCAGCAGCTTTTGAAAGCTGTCCTGTTTATACAGCTTGGTATACTCGATATTCGGAAAGTTCAGGATAAAGGAGCGATTGCCCGTTGTCCACTGGTACCCCCAGGATGCATTTAGGGATTGGGCGGTAAAGAACTGTCTTCTGTCCGTATAGGATGCGTTGAAGTTGAGTACGGAACGCAGGCTGTCGAGCCTTGCCTCCCTGTGGACCAGCCACCGTTTGGCAAATCTGGGCGCTATCAGCCGGGGGAAGGAAATAGTATGGGCCATGCTGACCTGTGTGGTCTGTATAAAGTCATCCCCCAATTCTACCCCTGCCCGCAGATTGGTAGTGGAAAGCACGGACTGGCGAAAGGTATTCCGGTTCTGCAGGGCAAAGTTGACGCCGATGCCGAAGAGATTGCCGACCGTAATGATATCGGCTGTATTGCGGCTCGCCTCCACACCCACCTGCAGATGTTGTTTCTTATTGGGATAAAGACGCAGCGTGGCGTCCAGCAGGGAATCCGCATGGGTGGATGGAGTAAAGTTGATAGCCACCTGCTGCCACGCGCTCATCTGGCTGAATCGGTTGAAGGTCCTGTCTGCGCTGGATTGCCGGAACATGCGTCCTGGCCGCAGGAATACATTGCCCGCAATAAAGGAAGGCTTGAACTTATCTGTAAGGGAAATGAGGGTAATACCCCGGGCCGTGGCGGTATCGACGTTGCTGAGAGTGGCTGTATCTTCCAATATGAGCAGGTCGGGATATACGGTGACATTGCCGATGTAATATTGGCGGGTGTGACCGGAGTCGCGTGCAGGCCGCTGCTGCATGAGGACATTGATCGTAGGATTCTCTCTTTTCTTCCCGAGCTTTTCCAGCAGGGCAGCCTGTTCGAAGGGATCCAGGTTAGGGTCGATAAGGGCGGCTACCACCGTATCGATGACGGCGACCAGGTCGTCCTTCGTGAATTTGTAGTAACCATTCTCATGAAAGAGCGTGACAAGCCTGTCCCGCTCGTCCGAGATCAGCTTGTTCGAATAAGGCTCTCCTTTTTTGAGCAGGGATTGCCCTCTGGATCCCAGGGCCAGCGCCTGCAGGGCCGGGGTGTGCAGGTCAAATCCGACGGAGTCGAGGCGCATTCGTCTGCCCGGCCATACGGTGAAGTCGATGCTCACGCGGTACTGATCCTTGATAGGATGCTTTTTACGGACTGTATCGATGCGTACCGTATCCTTTATCACCGGTGTAAAATACCCCGAAGCGTTCAGCAGCACGACCATGAAGTTGATGCTGCGGCGCATGTTGTTCGAATCATAGACAGGGGGATTGACGATCCTGGTATAGACGCCGGCTACGGAGGTTTCCTGCGTACGCAGACTGTCATCCAGCTGATTCAACAGGCGCAGCGCGAGGTCCTTTTTTTCACTACGGGAGATATTTCCTTGTACTTTTATATTTGTGCGATAAACGAAGGGCTTCCCGTACTGGTAGCCGGTGACATGATGGAACCCGGAACAAGACCACAGGAAACAGGACGCCGACAATGCAATCAATAGGTAAAGGAGAGAAACACTAACTTGCCGGCTGTATCCCATAAAGAAATTAAACAACCCGATAGGGGTTAACTTTTGTATATAAACGAAAAGCAATGCTTGCAAAATCGCAGGTCAAATATATTCAAAGTTTAGGCCAGAAAAAATTCCGTGATCAGGAGGGGGCGTTTGTGGTGGAAGGGCCGAAGATGGTAAAGGAGCTGTTGGCCGCATCCAACCTGGAATTGATACACCTGGTAGGAGTTGCTTCTTTCCGGGAGGCAGGTATCCCTTTTATCGAGGTGAAGGAAAGCGAGCTCCAGCGGGTATCTTCCCTGTCGACCCCCAACCAGGTGCTGGCCGTTTTCAGGAAACCCGTCTTTGAAGAGCCGCGGTTTGAGGACAGCGTCAGCCTTGTGCTGGATGGTATCCAGGACCCGGGCAATCTCGGCACCATTGTCCGGATCGCGGACTGGTTTGGCATCCGCAATCTGGTATGTACTCCGGACAGCGCAGATGTCTTCAATCCCAAAGCCACCCAGTCCACCATGGGCAGTGTAGGCCGGGTGCAGGTGTTGTATGAGGATCCCATAGCGTTGATGGACCGTTATCCGGACCTGCCTGTTTATGCCGCCGTATTGGGAGGGAAAAGCATTTATGAGCAGCCCGCGGTCCGGAAAGGGTGGATCGTCATCGGAAATGAATCCAGAGGCATCCGGGGAGAGCTGCTGCAGCGGGCTACCCATCCCGTCACCATACCCAGGATCGGGCAGGCCGAGTCGTTGAACGCGGCTGTCGCCACGGGGATCATACTTTCCCACCTTGTGGGAAAGTAGATACAATTCCGCGTCAGCGGAATTGTATAGCCCGGGCAGGCTGCATCTTCCGGACCACCAGGGTGGGGATCATCAGTATGAGGAAGCTGATAAGAAAGGTTCCCCCATTCACAACTACCAGATGCCACCACTCCAGCTTCCCTATCGCCTTGGAGATAAAATAAGCTTCTTCGGGCATCGTGATAAAGCCATATTTATCCTGCAGCCAATACAGCAACAGGGCAAAGGCATTGCCAAAGGCCATTCCAAGGAGCGTAATGATCGCGCCCTGGTAAAGGAATATTCTTTGTACCGAGGCAGTAGGAGCGCCAATGGCTTTCAGAATGCCGATCATCCGGGTACGTTCCAGCACCAGAATGATCAGACAGGTGACGAGGTTCAGCGTGGCGATGACCGTCATAATGATCAGCACGATGAGAATGGTGACGTCCTGCAGGTTCAGCCAGTCGAAGATATTGGGAGTGATATCCGTAAGAGTGCGGCTGCTCCAGGCGGCAGGCAGCTCGTCATAGAGTCTGGAGCTCACCGTATCGGCCTCCCGATAGTCCTTGATAAAGACCTCATATCCGCTGATCTCATACGGACTCCAGTTGTTCAAACGCTGGATCAGCTTCAGGTCCCCAATGGCGACCAGCTTATCGAAATCCTCGATACCTATCTTAAAGATGCCGGCCACTGTCAGCTGTCTCACCCGTGGCGAGCCCTGGGGCTGGATAAAATAGATCAGGAGCTTATCGCCGGCTTTTAGCCGTAGCTGGTCGGCCATATAAGAAGAGATATTGATCTCGCTGCTGTAGCCGCTGTCGGGCCAGTGGATCCAACGTCCGCTCTTCAGGAACCCATTCATATTACTGAAATCGTAGCCTTTTTGTACTCCCTTCAGCAATATCCCCTGGATGCCTTCGCTGCTGCGAAGGACGGCATTTTTGATGGCGTAAGGCGCTATGCTTTTTACATCCTTGTCGCCATGCAGCACGCGCCATACCGTATCGTTCTCGGGCACCGGCAGATCTTCGGCAATGGCTGCCCGGTTGGGAACGGCATATTGTACACGGATATGACCCCATAGACTAAATATCTTTTGCCCTACCGTATATTGAAAACCCTTTGTAAAGGCAAAGGTCAGCAACATAGCCGCTATGCTAATGGCCGTAGCCGTTATCGCCAGCCGGATGATAAATCGGGAAAATGATCGTTCCCGGTTGAAAGCCACACGCCGGGCGATAAATGCTGCTACATTCATAGTTTGATGACCAAAACTATAAAAGTTTTCGCTACATTGCCAGGCAATTCTTTTCCCATGAAGAGACTTCTCTTGTTTTTTGCAGGCAGCATGGCTGTCCTGCTGACGGCGGCACAGGTTCCGGATTCCATTTATGCTCCGAATATCCGAACGGCACAGCTGTACAAGGCGGGCAACCAGCTCGGCTATCCCACTCTCCGGCTCAATGGCAATGATCAGCTGGAGCTTCATTTCGACGATGTGGATGGAGACGTAAAGAATTATTATTATACCTATCAATTGTGCAATGCAGACTGGACCCCGGCTGTTGTCAGTGAATTTGATTATATCCGGGGCTTTTCGCAGATGAGGATCTCCAGCTACCAGGTGTCTTCGGTGGCGCTGACCCACTATACCCATTACCAGGCTGTCCTGCCGGACCCCAACTGTCTGCCTGTTCACTCGGGCAATTACCTGGTCAAGGTCTTTCTGGACGCGGACACTTCCAAGCTCGTCTTTACCCGTCGCATGCTGGTAGTGGATAGGAAGGTCACGGTCGGGGCCGAGATCCTTCAGCCCTACGACCCTAACATTGCGCACACCCATCAACGCCTTGTCTTCAAAGCAAACGTCGCTGCCCTGAACCCTAACAATGCGCTGGACCAGATCAAGGTCGTGATCCTGCAGAACCGTCGCTGGGACAATGCTCTCAGGGACATCAAACCTACATTTTATGTGAACAACAACCTGGACTACAACAATGCCGATGGCATTGTATTTCCCGGCGGCAGCGAGTGGAGGTGGGTGGATCTGCAAAGCTTCCGGTACCAGAGCGACAGGGTGCAGAATGTCATCTACGGCAAAACATCCACGGATGTATTCCTGCGTCCGGACGGGGACAGGAGCCGTCAGCCTTATCTGTTCTATAAGGATTACGACGGGTTTTATTTTATACAGACCACGGAAAGCATCAATCCTTATTTTCAAACGGACTATGCCACTGTGCATTTCAACTTCACACCGCCGGATCATTCTCCCTGGCCGGACAAGGATGTATATCTGCTGGCCCAATTTACAGGCGGCGCCCTCAATGACAGCACCCGGATGGTATTCAACGCGGAGAAGGGGAGATATGAGCTGTCCTTTCCAATGAAGCAGGGATATTACAGCTATGCTTATGTCACCGTGGACAGAGCAGACCCTGACCGTAAGCCTTCTTTTGAATTTACGGAGGGGAACCACATCGAGACGGAAAATGAATATACGATACTCATGTACTACAGGGCGCTGGGAGCAAGGGCCGATGAGCTGGTGGGGAGCACGACTGTCAGCAGCCTCAATGTTTTCCGCTAAGCTAAAAAATTAGAAAAAATTTAAGCGGGCGTTAGCTGTTTATATGTATCTTTGTGCCCGGCAAGTCTTATACGACCAGCTCCCGCTGAACCCCCCCAGGGCCGGAAGGCAGCAAGGGTAAGTGGTCGCAGCGGTGCGATGTAAGTAACTTGCCTTTTTTTATTGCGGACCAAGGGTCCGCAGGCTGTGGCCGAGCCCAGCGAAGGCCATGAACGAGAAGGAGCGTGTCGAAGCAGCTCCGCCGAAGTTCCCATCATTAGACGTGCAACGGGGATGGGATATTTTTCGATGTAAACCATACCCGTTGCACATTGATAAACCAATACTCCCGTAAAAGATAAATTTTAAAATCATGAAATTTTTCATTGATACTGCCGACCTGGCGCAAATCAAAGAAGCAAACGACTTAGGCATTTTAAATGGGGTAACTACCAATCCTTCCCTGATGGCGAAGGTGGGTATCAAGGGCGAAGCTGCCGTTACCAACCATTACAAGACGATCGCAGAACTGGTAGATGGAGATGTGAGCGCCGAAGTGGTATCTACTGAATTCAAGGACATCATTGAAGAAGGTAAGAAGCTGGCTGCCATCCACCCGAACATCGTAGTAAAAGTGCCCATGATCAAGGACGGTATCAAGGCGTTGAAATGGTTTTCCGACAATGGCATCAAGACCAACTGCACGCTGGTATTTTCTGCAGGACAGGCGATCCTGGCAGCCAAGGCCGGCGCCAATTATGTATCCCCTTTCATCGGTCGCATCGACGACAGCAACTGGGACGGCGTAGAGCTGATCGCACAGATCGCTCAGATCTATACTGTGCAGGGCTATGAGACGGAGATCCTGGCAGCCAGCATACGCAGCCCTTTGCATATCGTAAAGTGTGCTGAAGCAGGCGCTGACGTGGTTACTTCTCCGCTGGAGCCTATCCTGGGGCTTTTGAAGCACCCGTTGACGGACATCGGGCTGGCTAAGTTCCTGGCCGATGCAAAGGCGTTCAAATAAGTAAAAGTTTAGGCTGGACGGGCCAACGGCCTGTCGGCCGAAGGCCAAACATTAGATTCATAATGCAGGCTATGGGTGCCCGACGAAGGGGCATTTATAGCCTGTAATGTTATATCCCTGCCCAGCCGCACTACTTCCCCGATAATAATAATGGACGGATGCGTCAGCTGGTGTTCCGCCGCCATGGAAGGCAGCTGCTCCACGGCGCCCCGAACCATTTTTTCTTCCGGCAGGCTGGCGTAGTGGATGATAGCTGCCGGCGTGGCGCTCATACCTTCTTCTTTATAGATAGCAGCAATTTCCTTTAGCTTTTTCATGCCCATATAGATCACGATCGTAGCCTTGCTTTTCATGGCCAGCCGCAGGTCGTTGGATAGTTCCCCGTCTTTTTTCGTTCCTGTGATTACCCATATGCTTTCGCTGAGATGACGGTGTGTAAGAGGAATGGCCGAAAGCCCTGCCGCCTGCATGCTGCTGATGCCAGGGATATAGGATACGGCAATGCCCTGCTGACGGGCAAATATCACTTCTTCAAAGCCCCGCCCAAAGATGAAGGGATCGCCACCTTTCAGCCGGATGACCCTGCCTGCGGTAAAGGCCTTTTCCTTTATCAGGGCGTGAATGGTCTCCTGGGGAGTATATTCTCCATAAGGCAGCTTGCCTACATAAATCTTTTCACATGATGAAGAGGCCCAGTCCAATAAGCGGGTATTGCACAGATTGTCATAAAGAATGACCGGCGCCTCCTGGAGGACCCTGCATGCCTTGAGCGTGATCAGCTCCGGATCGCCGGGACCGGCGCCAACCAATATCAGCTCGGAATGAATATTTTGAGAAATTATATGCATGTATTATATTTATATATGAATACTTGACACAATTTAGTCAAAAATTTCAAGTTATTTTACAGGTATTATGATATAAATAATATTTTTAAGAGAAAAAAGCCGTATACTTGTGTAAGTATATTATATGTGAGAATATATAATATAATGAACTAGCTGCTAACGTTTGCCTTCCATTCATACCGGGCCTGTGCCCGGTCACCTTACTGAACCTTAGGTTCGTCGTCCTAACGGACAGATATTAGATTTAAAAAAATTTGATTATGAGCGCCTCCAACAAACCTGTAGTGGTTGTCATCGGTAATGGTATGGTCGGCCACAAGTTCTGCGAGAAGCTGATCGCTGCCACCTCCTCCTTCCAGATCGTCGTTTTTGGCGAAGAGCCCAGGCCGGCTTACGACCGTGTGCATCTGAGCGAATATTTCAATGGCAAGTCCGCCCATGATCTGAGCCTTTCCATGGCCGGCTGGTTTGATGAGCAGGACGTGGAGCTGCACATAGGCGATCCCGTCAGAGAGATCGACAGGGGCGCCAGGGTAGTGCATTCGAGAAAAGGCATTGTCCAGCCTTATGATGTGCTGGTGCTTGCCACCGGTTCCGCCGCCTTTGTACCGGATATCAGCGGCATCGAAAAGAAAGGCGTGTTCGTCTACCGCACCATCGAAGACCTGGATCTGATCAGAGAATTCGCAAAGGGAGCACATAGTGCAGCAGTAATGGGAGGAGGCCTCCTGGGGCTGGAAGCCGCCAAGGCCCTGCTCGACCTGGGCATATCCAATCCCTATGTCATCGAATTTGCCAGCCGCCTGATGCCCCGGCAGATCGACAGCGCAGGCAGCCATATCCTGGAGACAAGGCTTAAGAAGCTGGGGCTGCAGATACTCCTGAACAAATCCACGCTGGCCGTAGAAGGAGGGGAGAGCATACGCGCCCTGCGTTTTGCGGACGATACGAGCCTGGACCTGGACATGCTGGTCATCTCTGCGGGTATCCGGCCCCGTGATGAGCTGGCAAGACTGGCCGGGCTGCAGGTTGGTACCCGTGGAGGTATCCTTGTCAACGAGAAAATGCAGACAAACGATCCCCATATCTACGCCATCGGGGAATGTGCGCTGGCCTCCGGCATGATCTACGGACTGGTAGCGCCCGGATACGAAATGGCCGATGTGGTGGTTTCCCAATTGACGGAAGGTCATAAGTCCTTTACCGGATTTGATATGAGCACCAAGCTAAAGCTCATTGGCGTGGATGTGGCCAGCTTTGGGGATGCTTTTGTCAGCGAGCCGGATGCCAGGACCATCGTCTTCGAAGACAGGCATAAGGGCATTTACAAAAGGATCAATATTACGAGTGATGGAACGCGCCTGCTGGGAGGTATCCTTATCGGGGATGCGGCTGCGTATAATATATTATTACAGACCGTCAATAACCGGTTGCCGCTGCCTCCGGACCCGGAAGACCTGGTCCTTGGCAGCCGGGGCGGCGCCGCTGCCGGCGCTGGTGTGATGGACCTTCCCGACGAGGCGCTGATCTGTTCCTGCGAATCCGTCACCAAAGCCGCTATCTGTACGGCCGTGACGGAGGATGGCATCGAGACGGTGGAGGGAATGAAAAAGTGTACGAAAGCAGGAACGGGCTGTGGCGGCTGTGTACCATTGGTAAAGGACCTGATCGCCGGAACGCTGAAAGCAAATGGACGCTATATCCGCAATATCATATGTGAGCATTTCGATCAATCCCGCCAGGAGCTCCTGGACCTTATAAAGCTCCATGGAGTAAGGACCTACGACGAGGTATTAGGCCGGTGGGGGAAAGGCGATGGCTGCGAGGTCTGCAAACCTGCTGTAGCCAGTATCCTGGCCAGCTGCTGGAATGACAATATACAAAAGCAGCCTGTTATACAGGACAGCAATGATAGATTTCTCGCCAATATTCAGAAAGGCGGCACCTATTCCGTGGTGCCCCGCATACCCGGTGGGGAGATCACGCCGGAAAAGCTCATTGTATTGGGTAAAGTGGCTAAGAAATACAACCTGTATACAAAGATCACGGGCGGACAGCGTATCGATCTTTTTGGCGCGCATGTGGGCGACCTGCCGGATATATGGGAAGAGCTGATCGAAGCCGGTTTTGAGAGTGGACATGCCTACGGCAAGGCCCTTCGAACGGTGAAGAGCTGTGTGGGCAGCACCTGGTGCCGGTTTGGCCTCCATGACAGCGTCTCCTTCGCCATCGAGGTAGAGGAGAGGTACCGGGGTATTCGCGCTCCGCACAAACTAAAAGGCGGCGTCAGCGGCTGTATCCGCGAATGTGCCGAAGCGCAGAGCAAGGACTTCGGCATTATTGCAACGGAGAAGGGGTGGAATCTATTTGTATGCGGCAATGGCGGCTCCAAACCGCAGCATGCGCAGCTGCTCGCCACGGACATCGATACTGCGACCGTGATACGTTATCTGGACCGATTTCTCATGTTCTATATCCAGACAGCCGATCCGCTGACCCGTACGGCCACCTGGCTGAACAAGATGGATGGCGGCATGTCCTATCTGAAAAATGTGGTGGTGGAAGACAGCCTGGGCATGGCTGCGCAATGGGAGGCGGAAATGCAGACGCTGGTAGATACCTACAAGTGCGAATGGAAGGAAGTGGTGGAAAACCCCGCCCTGCGTCAGCGGTTCGTTCACTTTGTAAACGCTCCCCGGAAGAAAGACCCCAGCATATCGTTCGACAGCATGCGGGGACAGATAAAAGCCAAAGAATGGTAAATAAAAAACTTATGGAGACGAATACGACATCCTGCAATAAGCCCGGCGCTATGGCCGGGAGCGCACCCAAATGGAGATTTGCCTGCCAGGTGGAAGATATCCCCTCCGATGGAGGCGCCTGTGTCAGCCTGGGCGATGAACAGATCGCGATCTTTAATTTCTCCCGGCGCGGACAGTGGTATGCTACAGAGAACCGTTGTCCGCACAAGCAGCAGATGGCATTGTCCCGGGGTATGACTGGCAGCGTGGGGGAGCAATGCGAGCCAAAAGTGGCCTGTCCCTTTCATAAAAAGACCTTTTCCCTGGTGACGGGAGAATGCCTTACGGGAGAGGATTATAAGATCAGGACATATCCGGTGAAAGTGAAGGAGGGTAAGCTGTATATTTGGGTATAAAATGATACATGCGCGACATCTCCCACAAACAGATCACGCTCCGCACCGCTGACGCTATGGGTGTCATCTTCTGTTCACCCGCTACCATCGGGCTCATCCGCAATGACGAGCTGCCAAAAGGCAATCTTTTCGACGTAGCCCGCGCCGCCGCCTTCTTAGGGGCCAAGAGCACTCCACAGCTGCTGCCCCACTGTCATCCTGTGACCATCGACGGCATGGACCTTCAATTTGAATTTCTCGACAAAGACCTGCACGGGCATTTGTTGAGCGCTGAAGTGCTCAGCCGCACGGGCATCCTGATAAAAGGTCAGGCCCGCTCCATCGGCAGGACGGGCATCGAAATGGAAATGCTGATGGGCATATCCGTTGCCGCCCTCGAAATATACGATATGCTCAAACCCGTGGACAAGCAGCTGGAGATAGGCCATATTCGTTTGTTGGAGAAAAAGGGCGGGAAGAGTGACAGGGAAAGATATTTCGCCACATCTCCCTCCTGTGCGGTGCTGGTGTGTTCGGACTCGACCGCTCAGGGGAAAAGAGAGGACAACAGCGGGAAGATCATAGTCGAAATGCTGGAGTCGGTGCGCGCCGAGGTAAAATATTACGAAATTGTCCCTGATGAGAAGCAGGCCATCCAGGACAAGATACGGGGATGGGTAGACGAAGACATACAGTTCATCTTTACAACGGGCGGAACAGGCCTTGGTCCCCGCGACAATACGGTTGACGCCGTGCGGGAGCTGCTCGAGCGGGATGCGGACGGCATCGTGGAAGCCATGCGGGTCTACGGCCAGATGCGCACTCCCATGGCCATGATGAGCAGAGCCGTGGCCGGGTCCATCGCAGAAACCCTCGTCGTCACCCTGCCGGGCAGCAGCGCCGGCGCCAGGGAGTCTTTGGAAGCGATCCTGCCTGCCGTATTTCACGCGCGCAAGATGATGAAAGGAGGGGGGCACTAACATGATGAATTATACAGAAGCCCGGACGATGATCCGGTCGAAAGCCCACTCGTTCGGGACCGATACGCTGCCCCTTGAACACGCTTATGGCCGCGTCCTCACCGGATTAGTTCGGGCAGACAGGGATTATCCCCCGTTCAATAGGGCTACCATGGATGGCTATGCGCTGCGGACAACGGATCTTCAGCGGGGCGTCCGGGAATTTCGCGTCATAGCAACCATTCTGGCAGGTGATACCACCTCCCGGCAATTGTCCGCCGGAGAATGCTACAAGATCATGACCGGGGCATCGGTACCCGCGGATGCCGACATGGTGATACGAAGAGAAGATACGGAAGAAGGAGACCTATCCATCCGCATACGCGTAGATACTGCCCGCCCATTCCTCAACATCGCCCGTCAGGGCGAAGACCTGCGAGCCGGCGACCTCGTCATCGACAGCCCCTGTATCGGTGAGCCGGCCATCATTGGACTGCTGGCTTCACTGGGACAAAAAGAGCTCACAGTCGCCCGGCTGCCAAAAGTGGCCCTGATCACCACCGGAAATGAGATAGTGTCCGTGGAGACACAGCCAGGTCCCGCCCAGATCCGCAACAGCAATCGCTGGCTGTTACAGGCTTTTTTAAAGAAGTGGCAGATCGACCCCTGGTCGTATCAGCATGTCCCCGATGACAAAGCCCTGTTAAGGAACGCTATAGAGGAAGCGCTGTCTGCCGACATGATCATCCTCTGCGGCGGGGTCTCTGCCGGAGACGCGGATTATGTCCCCGGAATGCTGGAGGCGGCAGGCGTTACCCGCCTGTTCCATAAATTAGCTATTAAGCCCGGGAAACCCGTCTGGTGCGGGATGGGGCCCCTTGATACGATGGTATTTGCTCTCCCCGGCAATCCCTTTTCCTGCCTGGTAGGATTTATACTGCTGATACAGCCCTATCTGCAGGCCTGCTTCGGACTTCCGGAAGAAGCACACCTCAGCCTGCCCCTTGGGACGGCGAAAAAGAAACATACCCCGCTGGATGAATTTTTCCCTGTCCGTGTGCATGGCGCTCCCGCGAAATTACTGCCCGTGTCGCTCAATGGTTCCGGGGACATCCGGCTGGGAATGCAAGCCAATGCATTGGCCCTGCATCCTTCGGGTATGCCAGAACTGGAAGAAGGGGCCAATATCATTTACTTTCCGCTATGAGTCCACGAAGTCCGTTTTCTGGATATTCTCCCGTGTAAGCTCTTTCAGCTTGTCCAGGTTCAACAAGGCAATGTTTTTTCCCTCTGTCTGTATGGACCGCTCCTCCGTGAGCTCGTTGATGATGCGAAAGACCGTCTCGTAGGTGGTGCCTGCATAGGAAGCGAGGTCCTGACGGCTCAGCGATATGTCGATAAAACCTGCCGTCGTCGTTCCAAACTTTTCCTGCAAGGCCAGCAGCGCCTGCGCAATACGCCCCTTCACCTGCATATGGGCAAGATTGCGCATTTTTCGCTCCGACTCCTGCAATTCATCCGCAAAGAAGAGAAGCAGCTGATAGATGAACGCATAATTTACCTTTAACGTGGACTGAAAGAAATCCAGGTCGATAAAACAGACATTGACGGGCTCGATGGCCGTAGCAGAGATGGGATAATATACATTATGACCCAGTCCCCGGTGCCCTAAAATATCTCCCTTTTGGGCAAATCGTATGATGAGCTCCTTTTCCGATCCCCATTTTTTATGCACTTTTACCTTCCCGCTATAGACAAAATAGATGCCTTTTACTTCGTCCCCTTCCTGGAAGATCAGCTCTCCCTTTTTATAGTGAAAGCTTTTCCGGTGGGCGTCCACCGCCGGTATCCATTCGGGTAAACATTGTCGGCAAAGAAAGCAGCTTTTCAAATCGCAAGTATGATTAATTCTCTTCATGTATGGGTCCTTGGGTGAATTGCCCCCATAAAAGTAAGGCAAAACCCTAGAAACATTAATATTATTTAAATAAATATATATTTAATTGTCGATAAAAGCGCCAAAAACGGTTATAAATTCCTTATTTTTATGATGTACACAATGTTTTGATGGAATTAATTTTATGAGTTTCGGAATAATCATTAAATGTAAATTATTTTAATGTATTTAGGAGCTCTCCTCTTTCCTCACTAAACTATTGCGTAATCACCCGTCTACGATAGCCTTCCCTGTCTACGATTTGCCTGCTAAATGAAATCTGTCCTTTGGACG
>Ga0207667_10000273_pt1 | contig 71462 bp, 56 predicted proteins | sample KBSCornC52_FD_184301 | JGI IMG/M metagenome (GOLD analysis project Ga0207667, IMG submission 184301) | Corn rhizosphere microbial communities from Kellogg Biological Station, Michigan, USA - KBS Corn C5-2 (SPAdes) (version 2) | ecosystem: Host-associated > Plants > Roots > Rhizosphere > Soil ... | reverse complement strand
CGGACAGTGGCTTGCCGCCATCGTATTTTGTGAGCACGGGGGTTCGCCGATCGTTGACGTGTGCACGGGAGGGCGCTGCGTCGTCGAGGACGGCCGGCACGAAGGCGAAGCGGCGGCCTATGCGGCCTATCGCAAAGCCGCCGCCGAGTTGCTCGCATGAACGAAACGCACGCATGTGCGGCGCAACCGCATGACGCGCTAGCTCGCGCGCGCTAAGCTGATCGATATTTTGATTGGATCGAACGACGAACCATGAATGCCTCTACTGATCCGGCCGTTTTTTCTCTTCGCCCCGGCAGGCTGCCGCTGCTGATTTCGATGCCTCATGTTGGCACGCATATCCCGGCGAATATCTTGGCGACGATGACCGAGGTTGCGCGCCACGTCGACGATTGCGACTGGCACCTCGAACGTCTGTATGCGTTCGCCGCTCGCCGTGGGGCCTGGGTACTCGTGCCGTCGCATGCCCGTTACGTCGTCGATCTGAATCGTCCACCCGACAACGCGAACCTTTATCCAGGACAAGACACGACCGGCCTATTGCCTATCGACACGTTCGAGAAAGCGCCGTTGTATCACCCAGGCGGCGAGCCCACTCAAGCCGAGGCTTCGCGCCGCGTCGCACGTTACTGGCAGCCTTATCACGACGTGCTTGCGCGCACGCTCGCCGAACTCAAGGCGCAGCACGGAGCAGTCCTGCTATGGGAAGCACATTCGATCCGGTCCCACGTGCCGCGGTTCTTCGAAGGCCGGCTGCCCGATTTCAATTTCGGCACGGCGGGCGGTGCGAGCGCGACGCCGGGAATGGCCGAGGCCTTGGCGGAACAGGTGACGCGCCATGGCGCTTATACCGCCGTGGCGAACGGGCGGTTCAAAGGCGGTTACATCACGCGGCATTACGGCCGGCCGGAGCAGGGCATTCACGCCCTGCAACTCGAGCTGTCGCAGATTACCTACATGCAGGAAGAGCGGCCTTACGCCTACGCCGAAGCGTTGGCCTCCGGCGTCGAGTCCTTGCTCGAGACACTGCTCGACGAGGCGCTTGCCCGCATTTGAGCTTCCCGGCGTCCGGGCGAACCCGTGCTCCGAGGCTCACCGGCCGCTGTATTCCCACGCCGTGAGCGGATACTGCGGTTGCCCGGGTGATGCATCTTGGCGACAACCGGCACTTGTCTCTTGACGAATCGATGCCGCGCCGATAGGGTGTGGCCCCATGGCCGATACCGACAACATTCATCCCGGCGCGATCGTGCGTCAGCTTTGCCTTGAGCGCTTCAACTTGAGCGTGACCGAAGGGGCTACGGTGCTGGGCGTTAGCCGCCAGGCGCTGACGAACCTGCTTAGCGGTAAGGCCGGCATCTCTCCAGAGATGGCATTGCGCCTGGATAAAGCGTTCGGCGGGGGTGCCGAAACATGGCTGCAGCGGCAACTCGTGCACGACCTCGCCAAGGCGCGCAAGCGTTTGGATGAACTCGACGTGGTTTCGATGGCGCAGCAGCGTCAGCGCGCGCTGTTCTGAAAGGGTGGGGAGGCGGGCTGCGGGGAGCCGCGTCCGCGCATGCGTCATCAAGCGTGATGGCAGACACATTCAATCGCCGTTCAAACACGCAGTTCCCCAAGCAACTGGTCGGCAAGGAAGTCGCACTCGGGCCGGTTGGACCGGGCACTGCGCGCTAGCACGACTTCGAGCGGCGGCAGCGCAGGCAGTCCGTGCGACCGGCCAAGCTCGACGAAGCGCTCGGGCAGGGCGCAGCGGGCGACCGGCGCCACGGCGAGGCCGGCTTCCACCATGCTGAAGAGCCCGAGCAGGCTTGGACTTTCATAAGAGGTCCGGTAGGCAATCCTTGCGCGCTTGAGCGCGCGAATCGCATTTTCCCTTGCCACGCTGCCCGCCCCGAACACGGCAATCGGCAACGGGCGCTCGCGCCATACAGCCGGCCCGCGCGGCGCACCCGCCCACACGGTGGGCTTGAGCCGCACGCGTTGGCCGCGCACACCCTTGACGCGCGTCATGCACGCCAGATCCACCGTGTTCTCGTTGACGAGCGACGCAAGCGCGTGGCTGGGTAGCCCGATCACCTGCATCTCGACTTTTGGGTAGGTTGCCGAGAACTTGCGCAGTACGGGCGGCAGCAGCGACGAGGCATAGTCGTCGGGCACGCCGATGACGACGCGTCCCTTGACCTCGGGGTGCACGAGCGAAGCCCACGCCTCGTCACGCAGCGCGAGCATGCGACGGGCGTAATCGGCGAGTACCAAGCCTTCCTGCGTTGGCACGACGCTGCGTGCTCGCCGCTCGAAAATAGGTTTGCCGAGCGCCTGCTCGAGCGCCTTGATCTGCATGCTCACGGCGGATTGAGATCGATGGAGATCGCACGGGCCGCGCAGGCTATTGCGCTGGCGCTGCGCCGGGCATTGCAGGAACGGGGCTGTGCGGCTGTAGGCCTATAGCCCTCGTCGATAGGCAATGAGCGCACGGCCTACGCGGTGCCTTCGATGCACCCAGAGAAATGTCCGGCCCTCGGAGCGTCATGCAGGCGTCGAATGGACACGATAGGTATCGCTAGCCGATTAGAGGCGATATCGTGCGGCTTTAACGCCCCGTGCGTGTGGCGATGAACTCGCCTTCGAGTCGCCACGTTATGCCGTCGACGTCGAGCGCTTCGCCGATCCAATGGAAGCGCTCGGGCGTGATGTCGGTGAAGCGCCAGCGCGTCGCTTGGCCATCGGCGCGCGCTCCCGTCTGCACGATCTGTTCTCCGATACGTCGGCCGATCTGCGTTTCGCGATGGCCACGCGCCGGATTGTTCCATGAGATGCGCCAAGCACGCAGTGCCGGATCCCACGCCCGCAGGGTCGTCCCGTACATGTCGTTCAAGGGGTCCCGCGCCATCCGGCCCGCACGTCGCTCCTCGCGGGCGGGCATAATCCATACATCCTGTATCGCACGCCCTTCGAGGGTCCAGCCGGCATGCACTTCACCCGTCAAGCGCTCGTCGCATAGGTCGAATCCGCGGTAATGGAGCACCTGCAGCGACCAACTGCCGACGAGCCAGCCATAGACATCGTCCGCTTCGTCGATTTCGGTTGCGCGGCACGGCGAGCCGACAGCGGATAGAAAAGCGTGCGGCAAGCCGTTTTTCGATCGGATCATGATGACCTCCATCAGTATCGTAGGGTGTTCGTTCGTCGCGTGACGGCGTCGACCGCGCGCGCGTACGATCTGGTCAGGACGATAAGCAGCGAGACGAGGCGAATCTTGGCAAAAATTGCGGTGGATCTGGTGCGTGCGCTCGCGCATCGAGCGCGCGACGCGTCTCCCGGGGCGACGGAGCCGCGCACCGTTGCGAGCGGCCCGGGCTGGAATGTCGCCGATGTGCTTTGCACGTGCGGCCCCGGCGACCGCGCGTTCGAAGAACGCCATGGGGTGTTTTGCATCGCGCTCGTCGTGTCGGGCGCATTCGAGTATCGCAGCGAAACGGGCGCCGCCCTGATGGCGCCGGGCGCGGTCATGCTCGGCAATGCTGGGGAATGCTTCCAGTGCGGGCATCGGCATAGCGCGGGTGACCGGTGCGTGGCGTTCCACTATCAACCCGATTACTTCGAGCGGGTGTTTGCCGATGCGGGCGTTGCGCGCCGACGACTCTCGTTCGGTGTCCCGAGGATCGAGCCGTCGCGCGCGTTCGCTCGCTTAGTGGCCGTTGCCAGCTCGGCCGTCCTGGGCGCTGCCGGTATGGCTTGGGATGAAATGGCGTTGACGCTGGCGGTCCGCGTGCTACGGACTGTGGAAGGCATGCCTGCCTTCGATGCCAAGCCCGTTCCGGCCGGTGCGCTCGCACGTGTCGTCGACACGCTGCGACGGATCGACGACATGCCCGACTCGGCGCTCGGCCTCGACCGACTAGCCGAATACGCGGGTCTGAGCCCGTATCATTTTCTGCGCACGTTCGAGCGCGCGACGGGGGTGACGCCGCATCAGTACGTGCTGCGCGCGCGGCTGCGCGGCGCAGCCCAGCGTCTGGCCGATACGCGGGACAAAATCGTGGATGTCGCGCTCGATAGCGGCTTTACCGATCTCTCGAACTTCAATCGCGCCTTTCGTGCGGAATTCGGCGCGCCCCCGCGCGGCTATCGCGCGAGTTGGCAGCGACTCGGCGCGCCCGAGCAAGAAACAAGGTGACGATGCCACTCGGCTCGGTGTCGCAGCGCTAAACGACGTTGCGCTCGATCACCGGGCGGTTTTCGAGCACGCGCTCGAAGCCGAGAGGCGACAGATCGAGTGAGACGAACCGTCCCTGCAAGATGAGTTCGGCCACGCCGCGCCCGGTGGCAGGGCCTTGCTGCAGCCCATGGCCGCTGAAACCGTTTGCGAACACGCAGTTCTCGACATCGGGGTGGTAGCCGATGATCGCGTTATGATCGAATACGTTGTATTCGTAGTAGCCCGACCACGCATGCTCGACCCGCAGCGCTTCGAATTGCGGCACGCGATGCGCGAGCGTCGGCCAAATGATGTCGTCGAACAGCGCATGATCGACCTCGTCGAGCGGCAGATCGTTCGGGTCATGATCCGTGCTCGGCGACGTCCCGCAGATGTATGTCTTACCTTCGGGACGGAAATAGACACCCGTCGGATCGATCAACAGCGGGCACCGTTCGAGCCGGGCCGGCGAGCTCACGTTGAAGATGCTGCGCCGGCGCGCGTAGACGGGCAGCTCGATGTCCAGCATCTGCGCGATGCGTCGCGCCCAGGGGCCGGCCGCGTTGACCATGACGTCGCAATCGAGTGCATCGCCGGCAGCGGTCAGCACGTGCGTGATGCGCCGTCCCTCGCGCCGTACACCCGTTGTATCGGCTGCGAGGTAGCGCGCGCCGAGCGACTGGGCCTTTTTGCGCAACGCTTGCACCAGCCCATAGCCGTCGAACCAGCCTTCGCCCGACACGCCGTAAGTCCCGGCGACGAGATCCTCCGTGTTCAGCCACGGGAATGCCGCCTGCAATGCATCGCGCGGCAGATAGCTGATTTGGGCGCCGAGCGATGTTTGCAACGCGTGGTTTTCGCGCAAGATGGTCTCGCCGGCCGGCGTCGCGAGAAAGAGATAGCCGCCCTCATGTAGGTCGATCGTCGGCACATCCTCGCCTACGGCTAGCCGCTCGCCGATCGAGCGCAGAAACTCGATCCCGTAGAGCGACATCTGCACGGAAAGGGGGGTCGAAAACTGCTGGCGGATCGAGGCGGCCGACAACGCCGACGACGCGCGCGCATAGCTCGGATCGCGCTCGATCACCGTGACTTCGACATGCGGATCCGCACTGCGCAAAAAATACGCTACCGCGCTGCCGATCACGCCGCCGCCCACGACTACGACCTTCGAAACCATTAGGACTCCAAACATTAACCGAGAAAACAAAGACGACAGCGCGGCGCCCGAGCGGCACCGCGCCGATGGCCCGCGCGAAAAGGGCGGGCCGCTCCGGTGATCAGAGACCGCTAACCGTCTTGACGGTGACCCATTGACCGCCTTTCACCTGATAGACGGTGGACGAGCCGTTCTTGAGCGAGCCGTTCGGATTAAACGCGATATGACCCGTGATGCCGTCGAAGCCGATGCTTTGCAGTTTCGGCCGATAATCGTCGGGTTTCGTCGAGTTCGCCGCCTGCATCGCTTTGATGGCGGCCCACGCCGCGTCATAGCCGAACGGCGCATACGAGAGTACGTCCACGCCGAACTTTTGCTTGAAGCGCTCCGCGAATTTCGCGCCGACCGGCGTGCTGTCGAGGGGACGGCCATATTCCCACGCCATCGCACCTTCGGATACGTCGCCGGCAAGCTTGATGAAGTCGATGTCCTTGACGCCGCCGCCGCCGACGAATTGCGCTTTGATACCCAGTTGGTTCATCTGCTTCATGATGCCGGCCGCCTGCGGATTGAGCGCGCCGACGAAGATGAGGTCGGGATTCTTCGCCTTCATGTTCGTGAGCTGCGTCTTGAAGTCCGTCGCCTGGTTCGTCGTGTACTCGCGGTCGATGATATCGCCGCCGGCCGCCTTCACCGCCTTCACGAATTCATCGGCTTCGCCCTGCCCGAAGGCGGTGCGATCGTCGATAACGGCGATGCGCTTAGCCTTGGTTGTCTTAACCGCATAGGTGCCCGCCGTGCCGGCGTTCTGGGCGTCGCTCGATATCACCATGAAGATGTTTTTAAAGCCGCGCCCGCTGATGACAGGATTCGTGGCAGCCGGATCGATGTCGGGGATGCCGGATCTTTCGTAGAGCTCGGAAGCGGGGATCGTGGTGCCCGAATTGAAATGGCCGACAACGACCGACACCCCTTCGTCCACGAGCTTTTGCGCCACTTGCACGCCGACGCGCGGGTCGGCTTGATCGTCTTCGGCAACGAGCTCGAACGAAACCGGCTGGCCGTTGATTTTGACGCCTTGGGCCTTGGCGTCGTCTAGCGCCATTTTGACGCCGTCTTCCAAATCTTTGCCGTAATTGGCATTAGGGCCCGTGAGCGGAGCGGCAAAGCCGATTTTAACGACGGTATCCGCGTGAGAGGCGAGCGGGGCGAGCCCGAGAAGTGCGCCAACGGCAACTGCGACAGGGGTGAAGTTCTTCGCAAAACGCATGTTGTTTCCTTTGTCGGCAAGCATAAATTCACTGCTGTGGCGTGCATGCGGGCTCGCGTGCGGGTCGTTCGCGCTGGGCGCGCTCGAGGCTGCAGCCGGTGCACGGCTCTTGTTCGTATCGACGGCGTGTGGCGGGCTCCTCCTTAATGGGCTTGATATCGACCGGTCGGGGCGAACGTGAAAGGCCGCGGTGATCGGTGTAAGCGACTATAGAAAGCCAATATCGCGGCGTCTTGACCTTTCGCGACGATTCCTATGCGCATTTCGGCACAGCCCGATAACCCCGATCAATTGGGATAAACACGCCCGCGCGTAGGCGTAATAACACGCATTAGTCATATTTTTGCGGCGCAACGTCGTATTCGAGCGGAGGACACTCGGCACAATCCCTATGCGGCTGGCGGTCAAGTTTGCGATGCGGCATGCCGTATACAGACTAAGAGCTACGCGTTCTCGCAGCTCGTTTGTCTCTAGGAAATAGCCTCAATGTTCGCGTCAATTCGCACCCGTGTACTCGCAGCTTGTCTCGCCATCGTCGTCGGTTCACTGATTTCGAACGCGACCCTGAATTTCTTCGTAGTCGATTCGCACGAAAACGACGCCATCAACGATAACCTCGTCGCACTTGCAAACGGCCATGACGCCGGTATTGCCGAGTGGGTCGCATCGAAAACCGAAGCCATCAATTCACTGCAGGACATCGCGCTGGGGGCGGCCGATCCGGCACCTCAATTCAAGCAAGCCATGGCCGCGGGGGGATTCTCGAACGTCTATGCCGGCTATGCCGACAAAAGCACCAAATTCGGAGATGCCACCGGCATCCCGCCCGATTACGATCCGACCTCCCGTCCGTGGTACAAGCAGGCGGCCGCGGCGGGCAAGCCCGTTGTCACCCCGCCTTACGTCGACGCGGGTACGGGCAAGCTTGTCGTCACGTTTGCCGTGCCGATCCTGCGCGACGGTTCGCTCAAGGCCGTCGTTGCGGGCGACGTCGCGATGGACAGCGTCATCGCCAACGTCAAGGCGATCCACCCGACGCCTTCGAGCTTCGGCATGCTGGTCGACGGTGCCGGCGACATCGTCGCCCACCCCGATGCCAAGCTCACGCTCAAAAGCGTGTCGACGCTGATGCCTAGCATGACGGCGGCCGGCATTGCCTCGCTGGCCGGCGCCGACAAGCCGCTCGCGGCCACGGCAGAGGGGCGCACGGTGTTGCTGCGCGGTGCCAGCGTGCCCGGCACCGATTGGACCGTTATCGTGGCGCTCGACGAAAGCGAAGCGAAGGCGGGCATCCGGTCGTTTCTGACGACCTCGGCAATGGCGCTCGTCGTCATCGTCTTGCTCGCCGCGGCGATTGTGTCGGCGGTCACGGCGAAGTCGTTTCAGCGGCTCTCGCTCGTGCGCGACGCGATGGATGCAATCGGCTCGGGCACCGGTGATTTGACCCGGCGCCTGCCGGCGCACGGCCGGGACGAAGTCGCGCAGATCGCACGCTCGTTCAACGCGTTCGTCGATAAGCTGCTCGACGTCATGCGCCAAATTCGCGATACAAGCGGTTCGGTGCGCACCGCGGCCGACGAGATCGCCGCAGGCAACCTCGATCTGTCGGGCCGTACCGAATCGGCGGCCGCGAGCCTCCAGGAGACGGCTGCGTCGATGGAAGAAATCACGTCCACCGTGACCCAATCGGCGAGTTCGGCACGCCAGGCCAACGAGATGGCGGCGTCGGCTTCCCGGGTGGCTTCGCGCGGCGGGGAAGTGGTCTCGGAGGTCGTGACCACGATGGGGACGATCGAATCGGCATCGGGCAAGGTCGGCGACATCATCGGCGTGATCGACGGCATCGCGTTCCAGACGAACATTCTCGCGCTTAATGCGGCCGTCGAAGCCGCGCGTGCCGGCGAGCAGGGCCGGGGCTTCGCGGTCGTGGCGGGCGAAGTGCGTAGCCTGGCACAGCGCAGCGCGCAGGCCGCCAAGGAGATCAAGTCGCTGATCGAGTCGACGATCGACAGCGTTTCCTCGGGTTCGAGCCAGGTCAGGCGCGCAGGCGACACGATGACGGAGATCGTCTCGAACGTTTCGAGCGTCACGACGATCATGGCCGAAATCACGGATGCTGCAGACGAACAGACGCGCGGCATTCAAGAGGTGAACCGTGCCGTGTCGCAACTCGACGAAATGGTCCAGCAAAATGCGGCGCTCGTCGAACAATCGGCGGCCGCGGCCGCGGCGCTGCAGACGCAAGCGGTCAATCTCGCAACGGCCGTCGCTCAATTCAAGCTGAATTGAGCGGCCGAGACTGAGGCTGCGATTGAGACCTCAGCTCGCGTTATCGCCCGACGTCGATCGACCAGGCGCCCAGCCATTCCGGGGGCTTGGCGATCTCGTCTTGCGCGGCGACGAGTTCAAGCTCGTAGCGGCCGGCGCCATACGTCGCCTTCAGCACGGCATGCACGGCCGACACCGCGTGCTCGAATGCCGTGCGCAATGAATCCCCGTTCAAGCGCCGGGCGACGAACGTCGCGCTCATGAGCTCGCCCACCCCGACGGGTTGGCGTGCGAACGGGTAGCGCGGGTGCTGCGTCATCCATGCCTCGCGCTCGGTCACGACCAGCAAGTTGACGCGATCGGCCGGGCTGTTGCGGTCGAGCAGTTGCTTGACGAGCACGACCTGAGGCCCACGGCGGATGATCTCGCGGCAGGCAGACACCGCCTCGTCGGGGTCCTGGATCGTTCGGCCGGCGAGCTTTTGCAGCGCATCGTGCGTGACGGATAACCCGTCGGCGATAGCGGGCATGGTTTCCAGCAGATAAGCGTCGACGTTCGCGCCGGCGCCCGCCCCGATGACCGGTGTGCAAAAGTGCCAGGCTTCGGGATTCGTCGCTTTCACGGTCCGGACGATGTCGATGATGGCCTGTGCATGCTCGTGCGAACCCAGATAGCCCGAGACAATGGCGTCGCACCGCCGGAGCATGCCGATCGCGCCGATGCCCTCGACGAGCTCGATCATCTGCGGCGCGTCGATCGCGCTGCCCGCCCAATGCCCGTACTGCATGTGATTGGAAAACTGGACCGTGTCGAGTGCCCAGACGTTCACACCGAGCCGCTGCAGCGGAAAGACGGCGGCACTATTGCCCGCATGGCCGAATACCACGTGCGGTTGAATGCTCAAGACGTTTTTCATGATGACTTCGCTCGCATGGAAGCGCGCGCCTGCTCCAATCGGCGGGGCGACCGGTTTCGGACGATTCGGCGGTCCCGCGCGCCGCTTTGCCGGCGGCCCGATTCATAGCAAGATACATGACTTGTTGCGTCGCGTCATCGGCGCGGCGGCTCCGCCATGCGATCCGCGGATGGGCGGCGCGGCAACCCCTCCCCGAATAGGCGACTCAACGCGATCGTATGCTCCGCCTCCGGCCGTTGCGGCTGTGGCTTCAGACCGACGAAGGGGGCGGGAGCGGGCCGCCCGCTAAGCGTTTTCCCCGATGCGCTGCTACAATTGACCCTTTGAAGCGATGCGACATTCAGGCGGGGCGGCGCGCGAGCGGCGGTGAGGCTCGGCGCGGCGCGCCGTGACCAAACGAAGGAGTAGCGAACGTGCCAATGTGGGATTGGCTGCTCGTGGCGTTGTGCTGTGTGGCGACGGCCTACGTCGTTGTAGCCGCGTTCGCGCTGCCGCCGGCGCGCGCACTCGGTCGCCGGACGCGCGGCCGGCGTTCGGGTGTTCCCGTCGATAGCGTCAGCGTACTCAAGCCGCTGTGCGGCGATGAACCTCGGCTTTACGAAAATCTTTCGACGTTCTGCGAGCAAACCCACGCTTGCTATCAACTGCTGTTCGGCGTGTCGTCGTCGGCCGATCCCGCGATCGCCGTCGTGCGGCGGCTGCAAGCGGACTACCCGGAGCGCGACATCGCGCTCGTGGTCGACTCGCGCGTGCATGGACACAATCTGAAGGTCAGCAATCTCATGAATCTGGCCGCGCGGGCGAAGCATCCGGTTATCGTGCTGGCCGACAGCGATATTGCCGTTGCACCCGACTACCTTCGGGTCGTGACGGCGCCGCTGGCTGATCCGCGGGTGGGCATCGTCACGTGCCTTTATCACGCGAAAAGCGTCGGCGGTTTCTGGACGCGTGTGGGCGCGCAGTTCATCAACGAATGGTTCGCGCCTTCGGTGCGCATCGCGCATGCGGGCGGGTCGCGCAGCTTCGGCTTCGGCGCGACGCTCGCATTGCGCGCCTCGGTGCTGGCCGACATCGGCGGCTTTCACGCGCTCAAGGACTGCCTGGCCGACGATTATTGGCTGGCCGAGCATACGCGGCAGCTCGGCATGAAGACGGTGCTCTCGGAGATTGTGGTCGACACGGATGTCATTGAGCCCGATTTCACGACCTTATGGCTGCGCGAGACGCGCTGGTTGCGCACGATCCGCTCGATCAATCCGCTCGGTTTCGCATTCTTGTTTATCACGTTCACGTCGCCCTGGCTGCTTGCCGGCGCGCTCCTCGCCGCGCACGGCGGCGCGCATGGCCGCGAAGCCATGCTGGCTGCGTCCACGGTGCTCGGTACTGCGGCTCGTGTGCGCTTGCATGCACGCGCTTCGCGCGAGGCCGGGGAGTTCTGGCGCGATCTGCCGCTCGTGCCCCTGCGCGATACGCTGCTGGCCCTGCAATGGTTCATCGCGGCGTTCGGTTCGCACGTCGTCTGGCGCGGCGCGCGGATGCAGGTCGTCGCGCAAGTCGCCGAAGGCTCGGACGGATCTTGAACGACACACATTCGTTTTTCATGTTTTTGTCGACGGCCGCGTTCGGTCGTCGTCTTAACCACCATTGCATCATCCGATAGGTTGCCGGAGCATCATCCATGAAAACGCTATTCTTGCAGGCCCCGTCCTATGACGGCTTCGATGGCGGAGCGGGTTCCCGCTACCAGGCCAAGCGCGAAATCCGCTCGTTCTGGTATCCGACGTGGCTCGCGCAGCCCGCGGCCCTCGTGCCCGGCAGCCGAGTGCTCGATGCACCGGCCGATGGCTTGTCCGTGCCCGCATCGCTCGACATTGCGGCCGACTACGACCTCGTCATCATCCATACGAGCACGCCGTCGTTTCCAACCGACGCCCTGTTCGCGCAAGACTTGAAAAAGCGCAAGCCGTCGGTGCTGATCGGCTTGGTCGGCGCCAAGGTAGCCGTCGATCCGCACAACTCGCTCACGGCAACGGACGCCGTCGATTTCGTCTGCCGGGAAGAGTTCGACTTCACGTGCAAGGAAATCGCCGAAGGCAAGCCGTTCCCGGAAATCAAGGGCTTGAGCTGGCGCGCGAAGGACGGCTCGATCGAGCACAACGCAGCGCGTCCGATCCTCGAGAACATGGATGAGTTGCCGTTCGTCGCCCCGATCTACAAGCGCGATCTGAAAATCGAGAACTACTTCATCGGCTATCTGAACTACCCGTACGTCTCGATCTACACAGGCCGCGGCTGCAAGTCGCGCTGCACCTTCTGCCTGTGGCCGCAGACGGTCAGCGGCCACCGTTATCGCACGCGCTCGGTGCAAAACGTCATCGAGGAAGTGAAGTGGATTCGCGACAACATGCCCGAAGTGAAGGAGATCATGTTCGACGACGACACGTTCACCGACGACACCGCCCGTGCCGAGGCGATCGCTATCGGCATGGGTAAGCTTGGCGTGACATGGTCGTGCAATGCGAAGGCGAACGTGCCGTACAAGACGCTCAAGGTCATGAAGGAAAACGGCCTGCGTCTGTTGCTCGTGGGGTTTGAATCGGGCGACGACCAAATCCTCGTGAACATCAAGAAAGGGGTGCGCACCGATTTTGCGCGCCGCTTCAGCGCCGACTGCAAGAAGCTCGGCATCAAAGTCCACGGCACGTTCATCCTCGGCCTGCCGGGCGAGACGCAAGAGACCATCAAAAAGACGATCGAGTACGCGAAGGAAATCAATCCGCACACGATCCAAGTGTCGCTCGCTGCGCCGTATCCGGGCACGACGCTCTATAAGCAGGCTGTCGAAAACGGTTGGATGGAAGAGAACAAGACCATCAACCTCGTCAGCAAGGAAGGCGTGCAGCTCGCGGCGATCGGCTATCCGCATCTGTCGCGCGACGAGATCTATCACCACCTCGAGCAGTTCTACAAAGCGTTCTACTTTCGCCCCTCGAAGATCTGGGAGATCGTGCGCGAGATGCTCACGAGCTGGGACATGATGAAGCGGCGTCTGCGCGAAGGCGTCGAGTTCTTCCGCTTCCTGCGCGCGCACGAGGCGTAACGACGTGACGCGCTCGGGCCGCCGCGCCTTGATCGTCACGGCGGACGATTTCGGCCTGCATCCGCGCGTGAACGCTGCCGTCGAGCGTGCGCACCGGGACGGCGTACTCAACGCGGCGAGCCTCATGGTGGGCGCGCCCGCAGTGCGAGATGCCGTCGAGCGTGCGCGATGCCTGCCCAGCCTGCGCGTGGGCCTGCATCTCGTGCTCGCCGATGGGCCGGCGCTGCTGCCGGCCGCGCAGATTGCGGCGCTGGTCGGGCCTGACGGCCGGTTCGGCGATGCCATGGTGCGCGACGGTTTTCGCTTCTTCTTTGTGCCGGCCGTGCGCACGGCGCTCGCGCGCGAGATTCGCGCCCAGTTCGAGGCGTTTGCGGCAACAGGGCTGCCGCTCGATCACGTCAACGCGCACAAGCATTTTCATCTTCACCCCACCGTGCTTTCGCTCGTGCTGTCGATCGGCCGCGAGTTCGGCTTGCATGCCGTGCGGCTGCCGTTCGAGGCCAATGCGCCGTGGTGGCTCAAGCCTTGGATTGGGCTCATGCGCCGACGGCTGAGGCGCGCGGGTATCGCCCACAACGACTATGTCGTCGGTATCGAGCACACGGGCGGCATGGACGAAGCCGCGCTGCTCGATGCGCTGGCACGGATGCCGGCCGAGGGGGTCGGCGAAATTTATTGCCACCCGGCGGAAGCGGGCGACGGGCCGATCACCGCATCGATGCACGGGTACCGCCACGTCGACGAATTGAACGCGCTGCTCTCGCCACGGGTGGCCGCGGTTATCGCGCAGACGGCGCTGCCGTGCGGCGGGTTTGCCGATGTGTTCGGCGGCGCCGCCCCGGGGCGCGGCACGGTCGATGCGCAGCATCACCGTGATGCCGTGCAAGGAGGCCCGCCGTGATGACGAAGTGGCTCAAATGGGCGGGGTGGCCGGTCGGCATCGGCATTTTTATCGCGCTCGTCGCGCGCGAAGGGGCCGCGGACGTCGCCCATGTGATCGGTCAGGCGGGCTTCGCGCTGCTGTGGCTCGTGCCGTTCCATGCATTGCCGCTGCTGCTTGACGCTTACGGCTGGCGCGTGTTGTTGCGCGGCCGGGCGCCGCTCGTGTTCCTCTGGTGGGTGGCGACCGTGCGCGAGGCGGTGAGCCGGCTGCTGCCGGTGTTCGCAGTGGGCGGCGAGATCATCGGGATTCGGCTCGCGTGTTGGCGTGTACCGGATGCTAGCCGCGTCAGCGCGTCGGTCATCGTGGAAGTGCTCGTGACGATCGCCGTGCAGTATGCGTTCTCTGCGCTCGGTGTCATCTTGATCCTCGCAGCGACAGGCGGCGACCACGCGAAGACGATCGGGCTTGCGCTCGTGTTGTCGTTGCCGTTGCCCGTGACGACCGCGCTGCTGCTGCGTCGCGGCGGCGTGTTTCGCGCGATCGAGCGTTTTGCGGCACGCGCGCTCGGCGGCGAGCATCGACTCTTGCAGGGCATCGACGGCGCACGGCTCGACGCTCAAATCGATAGGCTGATGACGCGTACGGGCGTGCTCCTGCGGGCATTCGTCTGGCAGTTTGCCGGCTATCTCATCGGGGCGTTTGAGACCTACTGGGCGCTGGCGCTGCTGGGCCATCCTGTCTCGGTGGGGGGCGCAATCGCAATCGAAGCGCTGACGCAGGCCGTGCGGCATGCAGCGTTCATGGTGCCGGCGGGGCTGGGCGTGCAGGAAGCCGCCGTCGTATTGCTTGCCCAGATGTTCGGCGTCGATCGCGACGTGGCGTTCTCGCTCGCGCTGGTGAAGCGGATGCGTGAGGTGGTCTTTGGCTGCCTCGCGCTCGCTTCGTGGCAACTCGCCGAGATCGCGCGTGCGCGCCGGCGGGTGCCCGTCCCGGCCGGTCGGCCGGGGGGCCTCGCAACGGACCCCGGTGCGGCAACAGCGCGCTCGCGCGACAAGGCGCGCAATCCCGATTTCGTCGATTGAGACCGCGCGTCGGTTCGGCCGCGCACGCTCGCACTCGGTTTGTTCTTCAGACGTTCCCTATGCGAGTAAACACAGTTTGTCGTCAGACCACGTCTCGTCCTACATTACACACACCGGACACGTCATATCGAATTAGATTCCAAGCGATCGACGGCCAGACGACGCAGCGCAGCGCCGGCTACGGGGGGCGAACAAGCGCCTAGTGCATGGCACTGGCGCGGGAACGCAAGCCAATGACGCAGCGCACGGGACGACGTCGCTCGGCCGGTGCCCGAGTGTTTTGCCGACGTATTTTGCGTTGCGCGCCATAACGATTGCCGGCCGTTCACTACGCGTGACGGCCGGTTTGTTTTTTTTTGGGGGCGCCGGTCGTCTAACGGTCGTCTAAATATCGCAGAAGCGACGGGAAATTTGTCCAAACGCCCTCCACGCCGTCGCCGCACGCCCGTGCGCCAACGCCCTTCGCAGCGCGTTGGGGCGTTCGGGCGGATCACCGGCCGCGATGCTGCGCCGCAATAATCGACGTTCTCACGTTTGAAGAAAACAATTTCGCTTGCGACTATCCGCGCCAGACGAAGGGCCGGCTAAACCCGCAATGAGATCGGGTGGCGTGAGGCCGTGGCGTAGGGCCCGCGCCCGCCTAAGTCTATGCACGGCGTTTCATCGCCGCGAAGGTAGGCAATCACATTCATCGATGGAGACATCCCGTGTTCCTGTACGGCTTCGGTCCGATCCTTCTCGCCGGCACCATCAAGACGATCGAGCTGGCGGTGCTCTCGCTCATCGTCTCGGTGTGCCTTGGACTGACGGGCGCGGTCGCGAAGCTTTCGCGCAATCGCGTCGTTGCCGGCCTCGCAACGGCGTACACCACGCTGATCCGCTCGGTGCCCGATCTCGTGCTGATGTTGCTGCTCTTCTACAGCATTCAAATTGCCGTCAATCAGCTGACCGACGCGCTCGGCGCGGATCAGATCGATATCGATCCTTTCGCCGCGGGCGTACTGACGCTCGGGTTCATTTACGGAGCCTATTTCACCGAGACGTTTCGCGGCGCATTTCTCTCAGTGCCGCGCGGCCAGCTCGAAGCGGCCAGCGCCTACGGCATGAACGGCCTGCGCGTGTTCGTACGCGTTCTTTTTCCGCAGATGATGCGCTTCGCGCTGCCCGGCATCGGAAACAATTGGCAGGTGCTCGTGAAGGCGACGGCGCTCGTTTCGATCATCGGTCTGGCCGATGTGGTCAAGGCGGCGCAAGACGCCGGCAAGAGCACATTCAATATGTTCTTTTTCATCCTCGTCGCGGCGTTGATCTATCTTGCGATCACGACCGTCTCCAACGTCGTGCTCCTATGGCTCGACAAGCGCTATTCCATTGGCGTCAGGCACGCGCAACTTTGACGGAGCGACGCACGATGATCGAAATCCTTTCGCAGTACGGCCGCGCGTTCCTCTACTACGACGGTCAAGGTCTGTCGGGGCTTGCCGTCACGCTATGGCTGCTCGCCGCATCGCTGCTCATCGGCTTTTGCATGGCCGTGCCGCTGGCGGTGGCGCGCGTGTCCAAGAAGCGTTGGCTCTGCATGCCCGTGCGCTGCTACACGTACGTATTTCGCGGCACGCCGCTTTATGTGCAGCTTCTGCTGATCTATAGCGGCGTCTACAGCCTCGAGTTCGTTCGCGAGCATGCGTTGCTCAACGAGTTTTTCCGAAGCGGCCTGCATTGCGCGATCCTCGCCTTCGGCCTGAACACCGCGGCATATACCACGGAGATCTTTGCCGGCGCGATTCGTGCGATTTCGCACGGCGAAGTGGAGGCAGCGCGCGCCTACGGGATGAGCACCTGGACAATGTATTGCCGTATCGTCTTGCCATCTGCGCTGCGTCGCGCGTTGCCGTTGTACAGTAACGAAGTCATTTTAATGCTGCATGCGACGACGATCGCCTTTACGGCAACGGTGCCCGACGTCCTGAAGGTCGCGCGCGATGCGAATTCGGCCACCTACCTGTCGTTTCAGGCATTCGGCGTCGCCGCGCTGATTTATCTTGCGGTATCGTTCGCGCTCGTCGCGGCGTTCAGACAGGCCGAGCGGCACTGGCTCGCGTACCTGGCGCCGGGCCGCTAGCCTTGCGCCGATACCGATTCAAACGCCATCGATTCATACGGGAGAGCAGGGTGCTCGAAGCGACTTCTCAATCCGCCGCCGTCAAACTTGCGGCGCTCGATATCCATAAACGCTACGGCGACAACGAGGTGCTCAAGGGCGTCACGTTGACGGCCAAGGCCGGCGATGTCATCAGCATCATCGGCGCGAGCGGCTCGGGCAAGAGCACGTTCCTGCGCTGCATCAACTTCCTCGAGCGGCCGAACGCAGGCAGTATCGTGGTCGACGGCGAGACCGTCCGCACGAAAAGCGACCGCGCCGGCAATCTCGAAGTGGCGGATCACAAGCAGTTGCAACGCATACGCACGAAGCTGTCGATGGTGTTCCAGCACTTCAATCTGTGGGCGCACATGAATGTGCTGGAGAACGTCATCGAGGCGCCCGTGCACGTACTCGGCCTGTCCAAGCGCGAGGCCGAGGAACGCGCCCGCATGTATTTGGAAAAGGTCGGCCTCGCGCCTCGGCTCGAGAAACAGTACCCCTCGCACCTGTCGGGCGGGCAGCAGCAGCGCGTCGCCATCGCACGCGCGCTGGCGATGGACCCTGACGTGATGCTGTTCGACGAGCCCACATCGGCGCTCGATCCCGAGCTTGTCGGCGAAGTCCTCAAGGTCATGCAGAAGCTGGCCGAAGAAGGGCGCACGATGATCGTCGTCACGCACGAGATGGGTTTCGCTCGCAACGTCTCGAATCACGTGATGTTTCTGCATCAAGGGCGCACGGAAGAAGAGGGCGATCCGGCTGTCGTGCTCTCGCAGCCTAAAAGCGAGCGCTTGAAACAATTCCTCTCGGGCAGCTTGAAGTAACGGCATGCAAGGAACGCGCAACGAACCAGCGAATGGCGCATTGAGCGCGGGAGATGCCCGCGCTTTGCCGGGCCGAGGCTGATCGATGTCGCGCGCGCAATCAGTCCAAACCAAGACCACGCAAGTGGCGATCGTCGCATTGCCGCCGGTTTCGATGACGGGCATCGCGCCGATCGTCGACGCATTGCGGCTTGCCAATGACATCGACGGGCGCGCGCTTTACGGCTGGCAGCTGCTGTCGTGGGACGGCCGGGCCGTACCGCTCTCGGGCGGCGCATCGCTCGCGGCCGACGGTGCATTCGGCGAGGGCCTCGCCTGCGACTGGCTCATCGTGATCGCCGAGCGCTTTCAGCAGTTCGCCGATTACAAGCTGTTCCTCGCCAGTCTCGCGCGCGTGGGCGGGCGGACGCCGCTGCTATCGGGCATCCACCATGGAGTGTGGTGGCTCGCGATGGCCGGCCAGTTGTCGGGCTACCGGGTCAGCGTCAATTGGGAAACGTATCAGCAGTTCGCCGAGCAATTCGAGCGTTCGATCGTCACGCAGCAGATCTTCGAGATCGATCGCGATCGTGCCACCTGCGCGGGCGGCCTAGCCAGCGCGGACTTCATGCTGGCAATGATTGCGCGCGAGCATGGGCCCGAGCTGGCCGAGCGCATTGCCGACGCGCTCGGTGTGGGCGTACGGCGCTCCGGCGAGGAGCGCCAGCGGATCCCTTATGTGACGGCGCCCGGTGAGCGGCATCCGCGCTTGAACGACGCGCTGCTGTTGATGGAAGCGAACATCGAAGACCCGTTGACGACGGACGACATCGCGAACCTCGTCGGCATCTCTCGGCGCCAACTCGAGCGGCTCTTTCGGCAATACCTCGGCTCGATGCCGTCGAAGTATTACCTGGGCCTGCGCCTTGCCAAAGCGCGCATGCAATTGCAGCGCACGAGCAAATCGATCGTCCAGGTGGGCCTTGCCTGCGGGTTTTCGTCGGCGGCGCACTTTTCGAATGCATACCGGGAGCGCTTTGGCGTGACCCCGCGCGAGGAGCGTCGCAATTGGATCGCCCAGCAGCACGGAGCAGGCGTGCCTTATGCGGGTGAGCCGCGTGCGGGCGCCCTCATCGAGCCGCCCGACGAGCGTTGACGTATGCGAGCGCCTATCCATGACATACGCGACAGATCGCGTCGCCATTAAGCAAGACGCCGTCGCGATGGTTTTCTACACTACTGCTTGTTGATTACCTCATTTCTTCGACGAGGACCGCCATGAACGATTTCACTGTGAACCGCCAGACTTTCGACGAAGTCATGGTGCCGGTATTTTCGCCCGCCTCCTTCGTGCCGGTCCGCGGCGCAGGCTCGCGCGTCTGGGATACCGAAGGCCGCGACTATGTCGATTTCACCGGCGGCATCGCCGTGACGGCCCTCGGACACGCTCACCCCGAACTCGTGCGCGTGCTGCGCGAGCAGGGCGAAACGCTTTGGCACGTCAGCAACGCGTATACCAACGAGCCCGTGCTGCGTCTCGCGAAGCGGCTCGAATCCCTGACGTTCGCCGATCGCGCATTCTTCGCCAACTCGGGCGCGGAGGCGAACGAAGCCGCGCTCAAGCTTGCACGCCGCGCGGCCATCGAGCGACATGGGCCTGAAAAAATCGAAATCGTCTCGTTTCAGCAATCGTTCCACGGTCGCACGTTGTTCACGGTGAGCGTGGGCGGCCAGCCCAAGTACGCGGAGGGCTTCGGTCCGGTGCCGGCCGGCATCCGCCATCTGCCGTATAACGACATCGAGGCCGCGCGCGCCGCCATCGGCTCGAAAACGTGCGCCGTGATCGTCGAGCCGATACAGGGGGAGGGAGGGGTCATCCCAGCCGATCCGGCATTCCTGCGCGCGTTGCGCGAGTCGTGCGACGCGCACGGCGCACTGCTCATTTTCGACGAGGTGCAAACGGGCGTCGGCCGCACCGGCTTCTTTTATGCCTACATGGACACGGGCGTGACGCCGGACATCCTGACCACGGCCAAGGCGCTCGGCAACGGTTTTCCGATCGGCGCGATGCTGACGACCCACGAAGTGGCCGCGCATTTCAAGGTCGGGGTGCACGGCACCACCTACGGCGGCAATCCGCTGGGTGCGGCCGTGGCCGATAAAGTCGTGGAGCTGGTGAGCGAGCCGGCGCTGCTCGAAGGTGTCAAGCAACGCGGCGGATTGATTAGAGCGAAACTCGAGGAACTCAACCAACGCTCGAACTTGTTCAAGGCCGTGCGCGGCAAAGGACTCTTGATCGGCGCCGAGTTGACGGCGGCTTTCGAGGGCCGTGCCAAAGATTTCGTGAATGCCGCGGCCGCGCATGGCGTCATGCTGCTCATCGCCGGGCCGAACGTGCTGCGTTTTGCGCCTTCGCTCGTGATGCCGGAAGCCGATCTGAACGAGGGATTTGCGCGCCTCACGCAGGCGATCGACGCAGTCGTCGGCGCCACGGCCGCCGCGCAAGCACGGTAAGCAGTCCCCACCCAGAGAACGATGATGCTCTTCGTACGCCCCGCAAGGCTTTCCGACCTCGACGCGCTCGCGCACATGGCGCTCGCCGCGCGGCCTGTGCTCCACTCGTTGCCGCATGACAGGGGAGAGCTCGAAGCGCGTGTCGCGCTGTCCGAGGATTCGTTTCGTGCCGAGGTGGAGTTCCCCGGCGAAGAGTTTTATCTGTTCGTGCTCGAGGACGGCGCCACCGGCGAGCTGCGCGGCACGGCGAGCATCGTCGCCGCGGCCGGCTACAGCGAGCCGTTCTACGTCTTTCGCAACGACGCTTTAATCCACGCGTCGCGCCAACTGCACGTCAATCGCAAAATCCATGCGCTGACGATGTCGCACGAGCTCACGGGCAAGAGCCGGCTCGCGGGGTTTTACATCGATCCGTCGCTGCGGGCCGATGCGGCCGCGCACCTGCTGTCGCGCGCACGGATGATGTATATCGCGGCCAACCGGCGACGCTTCATGCCGGAGGTGTTTTCGCTACTGCTCGGCGTGACGGACGAAGCGGGCACCTCGCCGTTCTGGGAGGCCGTGGGCCGCAAGTTCTTCGGCCGCGACTTCGCGCAGATCGAAATCGCCTCGGGCGGCCGCAGCCGTACGTTCATCGCGGAAGTCATGCCGACCTATCCGCTGTACGTGCCGCTGCTGCCCGAAGCTGCTCAGCGCGTGATCGGCGAGCCGAACGCGAAGGCGCTGCTCTCGTACGACATCCACGTCGAAGAAGGCTTCGAGCCCGATCGTTTCGTGGACATCTTTGACGCAGGCCCCGTGCTGGCTGCACAAGTCGATCGCACCGCCAGCGTAATCTTCAACGAGACGCGGACGGTGCGCGAGGCAAGCGAGCGCGCGGCGGCGCGCACGACGGGGTCGCGCGCCTACCTCGTCGCGAGCAACCGCGACGGCGATTTTCGCTGCGTGCTGGCGGAGCTGCCAAGCGAGCGCGGCAACGATGCGCCGCTCGCGGCGCCCGTGCGCGCCGCGCTCGAACTCGTGCACGGGGACACCGTGCGCTGCGTGCCGCTTCATCGCAGTGCGGGGCAAGCGGAAGCGGGAAAGCCCGGCGACGCCTACCCCACCTCGTTCTCGGATCGACAATCGGGAGATCGGCGATGATCGTCGTACGCGCCGTCAATAGAAACGACCTCGACGCGCTTCTTGCGCTCGCCGGGGAAACGGGCCCGGGCCTGACGACCTTCAAGCCCGATCGCGACGCGCTCGCGGCCCGGATCGAGCGGTCGAATAAAACGATCGAAGGGCGTGCAGGCGCCCACGAGGCCGGCTACCTCTTCGTGATGGAGGACACCGCTACGCGCGATGTGGCAGGGGTGTGCGGCATCGAGGCCCAGGTCGGCCTCGAGCAGCCGTTCTACAACTATCGCGTGAGTACGGTCGTGCATGCGAGCCAGGAGCTCGGCGTCTGGACGAAGATGTCGCTGCTCAACATCTCGCACGATCTCACCGGCTATGCCGAGGTGTGCTCGCTATTCTTGTCGCCGCGTTATAGGGCACACGGGGTCGGCGGCTTGCTCTCGCGCTCGCGCTTCATGTTCATGGCGCAGTTTCGCGACCGCTTTCCCGAGCGGGTGTGCGCCGAGCTGCGCGGGCACTTCGATGCGGACGGCACGTCGCCGTTCTGGCGCGCGGTGGGCTCGCATTTTTATCAGATCGATTTCAATGCGGCCGATTACCTCAGTGCGCACGGCCGCAAGTCGTTTCTCGCCGAACTGATGCCGCGCTATCCCGTCTATGCCGACCTGCTGCCCGGCGAGGCGCAGGCGGTCATCGGCGTGACGCATCGCGACACCGCGCCCGCGCGCAAGATGCTGGAGGCTGAAGGACTTCGGTATCAGAACCACGTCGATATTTTCGACGCGGGCCCCGTGCTCGAATGTCACGTCAACGATCTGCGCACCGTGCGCGAAAGCGTCGTCGTGCCCGTCGTGATCGGCCATGCCGGTGGCGGCGAGGGAAGGCGTTCGCTCGTTTCGACAACGTCGCTAGCGGGCTTTCGCGTGGGCGTGGCGCCAGGTTTCGCCGAGCGCGGAGCGATGGGGCTGACGGCCGACGACGCAGCCGCGCTGGGCCTGCGCGAGGGCGAGCCCGTGCGTGTGCTCGCGCTCGGCACGAAACTCAATTGAGGATAGAACGGACATGAGCATGAGCGAACTTTTCATCGACGGGCAGTGGTGTGAGGCCGGCGGGCCGGCCTTCGTTTCGCGCAACCCGGGTACCGGTGCACTTGTCTGGGAAGGCAAGAGCGCATCGGCGCTGGATGTCGACCGCGCCGTGGCGAGTGCGCGCCGTGCATTCGCCGAGTGGTCGGCATTGCCATTCGAAGCGCGTGTCGAGATCGTGCGCCGTTTCGCGGCATTGTTGGCCGAACACAAAGCGTCGTTGGCGGACGCGATAGGGCGCGAAACCGGCAAGCCCCTTTGGGAAGCCCGCACTGAAGTAGCCGCGATGGCGGCAAAAGTCGAGATTTCGATCACGGCCTATCACGAGCGCACCGGCGAGAAGCGTGTGCCGATGGCGGACGGTACGGCTGTGCTGCGTCACCGCCCGCACGGCGTCGTGGCCGTGTTCGGGCCGTACAACTTCCCGGGGCACCTCCCGAACGGCCATATCGTGCCGGCCCTCATCGCAGGCAACGCCGTGGTGTTCAAGCCCTCGGAACTCGCGCCCGAGGTGGCTCGCGCGACGATCCAGTTGTGGCACGAAGCCGGCTTGCCCGCCGGCGTGCTCAATCTGGTGCAGGGCGAAAAAGATACGGGCGTGGCGCTCGCGAATCATCGGCAGATCGACGGGCTGTTTTTTACCGGCAGTTCCGATACCGGCACCCTGCTGCACAAGCAGTTCGGCGGCCGGCCGGAGATCGTTCTCGCGCTTGAGATGGGCGGCAACAATCCACTGGTCGTGGCGGAAGTGGAGGACATCGATGCCGCCGTTCATCACACGATTCAATCGGCGTATCTGTCGGCAGGACAGCGCTGTACGTGCGCGCGCCGGATCTTCGTGCCGCGCAACCCATTCGGCGATCGCTTCCTCGCGCGTCTAGCCGACGTCACGTCGCGCATCGTCTACGGCCTGTACGATGCCGACCCGCAACCGTTCATGGGCGCTGTGATCTCGGCGCGCGCGGCCTCCCGGCTCGTGGCGGCGCAAGCCCGGCTCGTCGCTTCAGGCGCGCGTGCGATCTTGTCGATGGAGCAGCACGACCCGCAACTCGGCTTCGTGAGCCCGGCGATTCTCGACGTGAGCGACTTAGCGGAGCTGCCCGACGAAGAGTACTTCGGTCCGCTCGCACAGGTAGTCCGATACGGGCACTTCGACGAAGCGATTGCGCGGGCGAACGATACGGTCTACGGGTTATCGGCGGGGCTGCTCGCCGACGACGAAGGGCGCTGGGCGCAATTTCAGCGCACGATTCGCGCGGGGATCGTCAACTGGAACCGGCCGACGAACGGTGCTTCGTCGGCTGCGCCGTTCGGCGGCACGGGCCGTTCGGGCAACCATCGTCCTAGCGCCTATTACGCAGCCGATTACTGCGCGTATCCGATGGCCTCCGTCGAGAGCGCGCAACTCACGATGCCCGCGAGTGTATCGCCGGGTCTTCAATTCTAAGGATCGAGCAAGGATCGACGATGCAAGCACGGGAAGCCAATTTCGACGGACTCGTGGGTCCGACGCATAACTACGCGGGGCTGTCGTTCGGCAACGTGGCATCGCAGACGAACGAGAAATCGATCGCCAATCCGCTCGCCGCCGCCAAGCAAGGCCTGCGCAAGATGAAGCAGCTTGCCGATATGGGTTTCTTGCAGGGTGTGCTGCCGCCGCAAGAGCGGCCGTCGCTGCGGCTCTTGCGCGAGCTCGGGTTCTCGGGCTCCGAGGCGCACGTGATCGAGCGTGCTGCGAAGGAGGCACCCGAGTTGTTGGCGGCGGCTAGTTCGGCTTCGGCGATGTGGACAGCCAATGCGGCGACGGTGAGCCCGTCTGCCGATACGCGGGACGGCCGTGTGCATTTCACGCCGGCCAACCTTACGAGCAAGCTGCACCGCGCGATCGAGCATGAGGCGACGCGTCGCACGCTACAGGCGATCTTCGTCGATCCCGCCCGGTTCGTCGTACACGAGGCGCTGCCAGGCACGCCGGCGCTGGGGGATGAAGGCGCGGCCAACCACACGCGGTTTTGTGCGCAGTACGGCGAGCGCGGCGTCGAGTTCTTCGTCTATGGGCGCAGCGAGTATCGGCGCGGCCCCGAGCCCGTACGGTATCCGGCGCGCCAGAGCTTCGAGGCGAGCCGTGCGGTCGCGCAGCGCCATGGCTTGAGCGAGAACGCCACGGTGTACGCACAGCAGAGCCCGGACGTCATCGATGCAGGGGTGTTTCATAACGACGTCATCGCGGTGGGCAACCGGCAAACGCTGTTTTGTCATCAGCGGGCGTTCGTCGAACAGAGCGCGCTCTACGATCGGCTGCGCGCGCCGCTCGCCGCGATGGGGGCGGAGTTCAACGTCATCGAAGTGCCCGAGGCCAGGGTGACCGTGTCCGACGCCGTCACTTCGTATATGTTCAATAGTCAGCTTTTGACGCGTCCCGATGGGCGCGACGTGCTGGTGGTGCCGCAAGAGTGCCGTGAGAACCCGCGCGTGGCCGCGTACCTCGACGATCTCGTCAGTAGCGCCGGGCCGATCGGCGAAGTGCTGGTTTTCGATTTGCGCGAGAGTATGAAGAACGGCGGAGGGCCTGCTTGCTTGCGTCTGCGTGTTGTCTTGAGCGAGGCTGAGCGCTCGGCCGTGAATCCGGGCATTTGGCTCGACGATGTACGCTTTGCGCGGCTCGATGCGTGGATCGGCAAACACTATCGCGACCGGCTCGCGCCCGCCGATCTCGCCGATCCGCGGTTGCTCCTCGAGTCGCGCACGGCGCTCGACGAGTTGACGCAAATCCTCGGGCTCGGTTCGCTCTATGACTTCCAGCGCTGAAACAGCAACGCCGGCCGCGGGCATGCTGGCCGATTTCCTGGCCTTCACGCTGAAGGGCTCGTGTCCAGGCGCGGCGCAGGCGCAAGGCGAATGCGCGGGCGGTATCCGCTACGTGTGGCGCGAGCATGGCCTGCTCGAACTCACGCCGGCCGCGGCGGCCGATGCGGGGCCGGCACCCAGCGTTCTGGCATCGGCCGGCATTCATGGCGACGAGACGGCGCCGATCGAGCTGCTCTCGCGGATCATCGCCGACATCGCACGCGGCACGCTGCCGCTCGCTTGCCGGCTCGCCGTCGTGTTCGGCAACGTGCCCGCGATGCGTGCCGGCCAGCGCTATATCGACGACGATCTGAACCGTCTTTTCGGCGGCAGGCACCTGCAATGGCCGGAAAGCCGCGAGGCGCGGCGAGCGCAAATGCTTGAAGCGGCGGCGCAGCGGTTCTTCGGCGAAGCGCCCGAGGGTGCCGCGGCGCGCTGGCATATCGACATGCATACCGCGATTCGCGCGTCGGTCTTCGAGCGCTTCGCCTTATTGCCGTATACCGGTGCAGCGCCTTCGCGTGCGATGTTCGAATGGCTTGGCGCGGCGGGCATAGAGGCGGTGTTGCTGCATACGGCCAAGGGCAGCACCTATACGCATTTCACGGCGGAAGCTTTTGGCGCGAATGCCTGCACGCTGGAGCTCGGCAAAGTGCGGCCGTTCGGCGAAAACGATCTCGCGCGCTTCGCGGGTGCCGACGGTGCGCTGCGTGCGCTCGTCTCGGGTGCCGGCGAGTACGGTGCTGCGCCGATGCCGCGTGTGTTCACGGTCGTCGGGCAGATCACGAAGCGCAGCGCCGCGTTCGAACTGTGTATGGCCGACGACGTGGCGAACTTCACCGCATTCCCGAAGGACACGGTGCTCGCGCGCGACGGCGACTATCGCTATGTCGTCACGCACGACGAAGAGCGGATCGTATTCCCGAATCGCACCGTGAAGCCAGGTTTGCGCGCGGGTTTGACGGTGGTGGAGACGACCCCCGAAACGCTTGCGCGGCGGGTGCCTTAAGTCACTGATCCGGCACGACCGGCACCCACCCCTCCGGGCAGTCCGTCACGTACGGGTAGTACTGGCCGGCCGATTCGCAGTAGTACCAGTAGCCGCCCGCGGCGCCGGGTCCGTAATCGACCTCGCTGGGCGAGAACGGGTCGGGGTAGGGATAGACGGGCTGCGGATAGAAGTACCAGAGACCGCCGACCACCCACCACCATCCCAAGCGTCCGCGATGGCGATCGTGATGCCAGCGGCCGCCGCGCCAGACGCGTGCATCCAGATCGACGAAGCGATGGATGTTGCCGCGATAAGGGGCGGGCACGGCGCCGTGGGCCCGCGGCGCATTGACGAGGGGGGCGCGCTGCGCGAGCCCGGGCCGATGCGCTTGGTCGACCTCGGGCGTGTGCGGCGCTGGCGCGGGTCGGTGCGCTTGGTCGAACTGCGGCGAACGGGGCGCCGGTCCGGGTGGGTGCGCTTGGTCGACCCCCGGTGCGTGCGGCGCGGGACCCGGTCGGTGCGCTTGGTCGAAACCGGGCTCATGGGCGGGGCTGTTCGGTACCCGCACGGCCGGAGCCGGGGCGGGGGCCGGTGAAGGGACGGGGGCGGGAGACTGGCCCATGGGCCGCTGCCCGAAAGCCTGACCTTGCGGCCCGTGTGCCGGGGAGCCGATAGCCGGGCCCGGTCCCCTTGGCCCGGGCGCCTCGCCTACGCGTCCTCCCCCCTCTGCACGCCCAGGTGCTGCGTGCGGACCGGGGCCCCCGGGCCGGGGACCGCCAGCGCCTTCGCCCGGCCCGCGCATCGGCGCGGCAGCGGGCCCATGCGCCGATTGGTGCCCCGGTTCTTGCCGTTCCTGCGCATGCGCGGCGAGGGTAGACAGGCCGGCAAAGCCGGCCACGGCGAGCGCGACGACAGTTCTCGCGATCATGACGAAACTCCCAAGGTCCATGCCCCTGTCCTCAGCATAGGCGTTTGCGGGCGAGGGCGAGGGCGACGGCGTGCCCTCATTCGAGATGCGGATGACGCCCACCGAGCGGATGCCGGCTAACCGAGATCGCGCCGCGCCGCCTCGCACAGTTCGTCGACGAGCGGCGTCGGGTTAGGCGCCCCGAACAGCGCGAATTCGACTTCGGGCAAGGTAGGCAATCTTGCGCTCTCCGCCACGATGCCGAGCGCGCCGTCGACCCGGCTGCGGGGCATGGGGGTGACGCCGAGCCCGGCCTGCACGGCCGCGTGGAGGCCACCGCTGCTCGGGCAGACTACAGCGATGCGGTAGTCGACGCCCGCGTGCGCGAGCGCAGCCAGCGCCGCTTCACGGTAGGGACACGGTTCCGGAAAGACTGCCAGCGGCAGCGGCAATGCCGTGTCGATCGCCAACCAAGGCGCGGCGGCCCAAACGAGGGGTTCGAGCCAGAGTGCTCGCCCGGGCCGCTCGTCGCGACATCGCCCCGCAATGACGAGATCAAGTTCGCCGCGGTCCAGCGCATGCAGCAGCGTGCCGGGAATGCCGATGGTCAAATCGACCATGACGCCGGGGTGTCGGAGCCCGAATGCGTGCAGCCGCTGCATGACGCGCGGTTGCGCGAAATCGTCGGACAGGCCGATTCGCACGGTGCCTTCATTCGCGCAGCGATGCAGGCGGGCACGCGCGTCGCGATTCAAGGTGAGGATCGCGCGCGCGTAGCCGAGCAGCACTTCGCCGTCGGGCGTCAGCGCGAGCGAGCGCGTCGTGCGCGTGACGAGCGGCGCGCCGGCCTGCTCTTCCAGCCTGCGCAGATGAGCGCTAACCGCGGACTGCGTGAGATGCAGGCGCGTGGCGGCGCGCGTAAAGCTGCCTTCTTGAGCGACGGTAACGAACGAGCGGAGCAGGAGGGTATCGAACACGCGATTCAGTGAGAATTTGATTGAATAACAGAAGAATACTTCGTTTTAATTTCAAACCGGAATATGTTCAGATGCGCGTATCCCACGCCGCTGTGCATCGACGACTGACTCTGGAGAACGGAATATGGCTGATCTGCTGCATATTGAGGCGTCGCCGCGCAAGAAGCGGTCGGCTTCGCTCGAAGTCGCTCGCGCATTCATCGACGCTTATCGCACCTCGCGCCCCCGCGCGTCGATCGACACACTCGATTTGTGGCATTTGGCGCTGCCCGAGTTCGATGGCGATGCGCTCGACGCGAAATACGCGGGACTCAGCGGTATCGCGTTGACGCCGTCGCAGCAAGCGGCGTGGGACCGTATTCATTCGCTGGCAAAACCGCTGCATGATGCGAGCACGCTGCTTTTTTCAGTGCCGCTATGGAATTTCTCGATTCCCTACAAGCTTAAGCATTTCATCGATGTCGTATCTCAAAAGGACGTGTTGTTTTCGTTCGATCCGCAAGCGGGTTTCGGCGGGTTGCTCGGAGGCAAGCGCGCCGTAGTGGTCTATGCGCGGGGGCTCGACTACGGCAAGGAAGCGATCACGCCCGCGCAGACCTTCGACTTTCAACGGCCGTATTTCGACGCTTGGCTGCGCTTCGTCGGCATCGAGGACATCGAATCGATCGTCGTGGAGAAGACGCTGTTCGGACCGGAGGTCGATGCAGCGGCGCGCGACGAAGCGTGCTCGGCGGCCGCGGCGATCGCGCGGGCGCTTTGATGGACGCGCAGTGACGGACGGCGCGGTACCGGGGCGCTGGGCGGGAGCGGTGCATGGTGCCCGACGCGCTTGCCGTGCCCGGCTTTGCCCGTGCGCGATTCAGTTTGGCTTTATTTGCCGAGTCCGCGAGAAGCCCATGAGTACGATGGCCGATGCGGCGATCGCTGCCGAGAGCAGGCGATAGAGAGTGCCGCAATGACGAGCACGATGAGAAGGTCGTACCCGAGCGGGCCGAAACGTTCTTTCGCAAATCTGGCCAATCCCGCACTGGCGGCGAGGGCGCCGATGGCCCAAGCCGCTTCCACCCAGGAATAGCGGTCGGCCGAGAATCCTAGATCGAGGTTGATGAATGCCGGCAGCAGGGTATTCGTGGCTTGGCCCACCGCGAATGCTAGCGCCGAGCAAGACGCGATTGAAAGCAGGTGAGGGTGCTTGAGGTAGAGCGATGGGCCGATATGATGCCTGTCTCGCCGTGCAGTCGACGGATGGCTTAGCGAAGGAAGCCCATACGCCGCGAGCATCGTGAGTATCGTGAGTATCGCCCCGCAGCCCGCTACGAATAGGAAAGCGTCACGCCAGGCGGCAAACGAAACGAGATAGCCACCGAAGGCGGTGCCGGCGATGAGCGTGCATTGCGAAATGGAATTCATGAGCGCGAGCTTTCTCGTCCGATTGTTTGCCGCGACGGACAACTTGACGTAGTAGTCCATCGTGCAGCCGATCGTGATACCGGAAACGGTGGAAAGCAGCGTGGCGACAACCAGAGCGAAAAACGGCGCCGATTGCGGAACCGCCATCGCCAGGACGTACGGCGACGTTCCGGCTAGGGCCATGCCGAGCGGGCCCACAACGACAAAGGGTTTTTTGTCTCGGCTTCGGTCGACGAGCGCGCCTATGAATGGCGATAGGACGAGCGTGGCGGCGCTCGAGATTAATAAGATATGACCCACCGATTGCGGGCGCCCCGTGATCTCAACGGCCGACCAAGCCGTTGCGACGAGCTGACATCCGATTCTGAAAAAATGCGCCCCCACGAGGCAAAGCAAGAGCGAGAAACTCAGCGGCGGCGTGCATGTGTTTGACGGCACCGCCAAGTCATTCGGAATGAGGGTTGTTTGCGGGGCCGCGCGTTCATCTTCGGCGGTACCGGCGATCGGAGGGTCGAGGCGTGCGCAATGGTCTGCCCGCATTTCAGTCGAGCTCAATGCAGTTTGTATCTACCGATCGCATGAAACCTCGGAGCAGGAATTGCTGAGGCAATACGGCCTGCGCGCGACTGTCATCGTGTTCTCTCGGAAGCCATCAGGGACGACGGCTAAATGCGTACTGTCGGCACGAATGTAGCTACCCCCGCAATATATGTAAACAAAATGAAAGCATATGCTAGCTAGGCTGATAGGTGAGGGAACCCACCGATCAACCCTCGGCCAGACGATGCGCCTTGCGATCGCGCGACATTGAATTGCATCTTCCGGGGGGCCCTGATCGGCTCGGCCGTTCGGCCGAGCATGGGTTGGCGACGCGTCCCATTCGCCGGGAGCACCGTACAATGCGCGCCTGACGGGGCTTGTGCGGCGCATCAAGCAGCCACGAGCCGTTTGAGCCGCCTTTTTGGCGCGCTCACCATGCGTCGCGAGCTTCGCCCTTCGGTACCCCCTTGTCTAGGATCACTGTATGAAATTGAACTTGCGAAAAAACATATCGATCGCGCTCGTCGCGGCGACGGCGGTTGCAGCAACCGGCAGCGTCTGCGCGGCGGATTTCAAAACGCTGCGCTTCGGTCTCGAAGCGTCGTATGCCCCGTTCGAATCGAAGACGGCTTCGGGACAGTTGCAAGGCTTCGACATCGATGTCGGCAATGCCGTGTGCGCCAAGCTGAAGGTTCGGTGCGTCTGGGTCGAAAACGACTTCGACGGCCTGATCCCCGCGCTGCAAGCGCGTAAGTTCGATGCGATCAACTCCGACATGACGATCACCGACCAGCGCAGGCAGGCGATCGATTTCACGGATCCGATCTACACGATTCCCAACCAATTGATCGCCAAGAAGGGCAGCGGGCTGCAGCCGAGCGTCGCATCGCTCAAGGGCAAGCACGTGGGCGTCCTACAAGGCACGATTCAAGAGACGTATGCGAAGGCGAAATGGGCGAGCGCCGGCATCGATGTCGTCTCCTATCAAACGCAAGACCAGGTCTATGCCGATCTCGCCTCGAGCCGCCTCGACGCGGCATTCCAGGACTCGGAGGCGGCATCGAAGGGCTTCTTGAAGCGTCCGCAAGGCGCTGGTTTCGACTTCGCCGGTCCCACCGTCTCCGATCAAACGCTGCTCGGATCGGGCGTCGGCTACGGCGTGCGCAAGGGCGACAAGGCGCTGCTCGACAAGCTCAACGGCGCGCTCAAGGAACTCAAGGCGGACGGCACGATCGAGAAGATCGCCGCCAAGTACTTCGACGTCAAAGTGGTGCTGAAATAATCGGCCGATTTTCGACGAAGAAGTGCAGGCACGGGCGCCGCGGGAGGAAACCGGCGCTCCGTCCCGTACATTGCCTCCATTTTCGGCCACGACTTTACGGTTTATAATCGCCCCAAATTTATTGCGCGCAGCCAAGACGTTTAGACCGACGTGCGCCACTAATCGAAAGAAGAATAAGGAGAGGGGCGATGGGGACGATGACCGACGAGGCGCAGCGCCCGGCCTCTGCCGCGGCACTGTCGGATCTGGCGCACAGCGGGCACGTGCAATACCCGGCGAGAGCGCCGATCCTCGATGCCGACGGCTTGCTGCGCGGCTTCGAGTTGCACCTGCGCGCGCAGCCCATTACCGAAGGCGACGAGCCCGACGCACAGTGCGAGGCCGATGCGGCTTCCGCGCAACTGCTTGCCGCGCTCGGTGCGAGCGACGTGCGCACGGCACTCGCCGGCCACCACGGGTATCTCAATGTCAGTCGCCCGCTGTTGTTTTCCGACGCCATCGCGCGGCTCGCGCCCGATCGTTTCTACCTCCAAATTTCCACGCGTCAGACGGTTGATCCTGAATTCATCGCCCGTCTCGTGACGCTGCATGCGAAGCGCTACCGCTTCATCATCGACGATTTGCGGCAGCCTGACGAAACGTTTGCCAAGCTGTTGCCTTACGCCTGCGCCGTCAAGATCGATCCGGCCCGTGTCGCGCCCGAATTGCTGCAAAGACTGACGGGGGCGCTCAAGTCCGCAGGAAAGCTGCTGATCGCGCTCAACATCGAAACGCATGAGGCGTTCGAGCAGGCGAAAGCGCTACGCTTCGATCTCTTCCAAGGCTATTTCTTCGCGCGCGGCAGCAAGCAGAGCCCCCGCCGCGTCAACGCACCGCGTCAAGCGCTGCTCAATTTGTTGCGGCTGCTGTCGTCCGATCCGACCGTGGCGCAACTCGAGGCTGAGTTAAAGCTCAATCCCGTGCTCGTCATGCATCTGATGCGCCTGGCCAATTCGGGGGAAGTGAGCATCGGCCGCAAAGTCGCGACGCTGCGCGATGCAATCAATGCAACCGGCACGAATCGCATCGCGCGCTGGACGCAGCTTCTGCTATACGCCGACGGCCGCAAGGTTCGGCTCGAGGAAGATCCGCTCGTGCAACTGGCTGCGACACGCGCCCGCTTTATGGAGCTTGCGTCGACGCGGCTTGCCCATGCAAACCGCAGAGTCATCGACGGTGCGTTCTTGACCGGGGTGTTTTCGCTGGTCGATGCCGTATTCGGCGATACGCTCGAGAACACGCTCGACGCGCTGACGCTGGCCGGTTATATTCGCGCCGCGATTTTGCATCGGGAGGGGCAACTCGGTACGCTGCTTAATGCGATAGAGGCGCTGGAGCGAGCCGATTGGGATGCACTCGATCGGGCCTGCGCGGCACTCGCGCCACTCACGTCGGGCGAGCTCGCCCAAATGGCCATTAGCGCGGCGGCCTGGGCCAGTACGGCCGATCAAAGCAAGGACAATGCAGGCCTCGAGCGGTTCGAGGAGTGAGCGAGTGAGCGAGCGAGGCCTAAAGCGTCTCGAGCTCGGTCGCCGGCGCGTGCGCGAAGAATCGCCCGAGCTCGCGCGCGAGCTCGTTAAGCGTGCTCATCTGCGTTTGCGAAATCTTGCGTGGCTCTTGCGAGAGCGACCAATCGCCGTAGAGCAGCGCGACGGCCGATTGATGCGCGACGACGGGCAGCAGCACGAATGAGCGCGCGTCGTCAAATGCGTGCCGGTACCACAACGGCAGCCGCGCAATCATTTTCGGATCGCGCGCGTTCTCGATGAAGATGCCGACTGAATTGGCGATCGCGAGATGGAAGACGTCCGGCTCGAATGCTTCCTTGAAAAACAGCGAGGGCAGGGCGCGTTCGACGTCGCGGCCGAATCCAAGGCGCGCCTTGTAGACGCTCGACGCTTGGCGCACGAATACGATCGTGCGCGTGAAATCCAGCCCTGCCAGCACCGTTTCGGAGGCGAGCGCGAGCACGGGCGCAAGCGCGTTCTCGGAGGGTAGGGCACGCAGGTCTTCGAGGCCAGCCTCGATCCTGGTTTCCGCATCGACGCCGGCGCGGGCGATGGCGTCGGCGTTCGCGCGCAGCTCGTTAATCTCGCGCATGAAACCTTCGCCCGCTTCTTCGCTTGCCAGCGCCACGCTCATTGCGGCGAGCGCTTCCGCATCGGTCGACAGCGCGCGGCTGTAGCGCTGGGCCAGTTCGGCGATGCGCGCCTCGCGGGCGTGCTCCGACACCTCCGCGGCGCTCAGTGCGTCGGCCACTTCGGTGGAGTAGTTCGTGACCGCACGCAGCCATTGCGCTTGCGGCGACTCCTTCGGATCGGCTTCGTAAGGGCTCATGCCCTCGCGAATCGTCTCGGGCAGACGCCAGCGCGAGGCCGCTTCCTGTCCGATCTCCTCGTAGTTCACGCCGAGCACGGCGGAACAGGCGGCCGCTTCGTCCAGCCCGCCGCTGCGCATTTTTTGCCGGATCTGCTCCCACTCGGCCTCGAGATAGAAGACGACGAGCAGCTTGCCGACCTGACGCATCAGCGTACAGACGACGGCTTCCTCGCCCGCGCGTAAATCCCCGTGCTCGGTGAGCTTGCGGGCCACGCAGCCCGAAAGCATCGTGCGGTTCAGTTCGAGCTTGGCGTCGATGCGGTGCGGCGCGCTGTGCTGAAAGTGGTCGACGAGCTTGAGCCCGACGACGAGATGGCCGACGGCATCCATGCCAAGCACCATCAAGGCACGCGTCACGGTGGTGATGTTGCCGCCGAAAGCCATGTACATGGCCGAATTGGCGAGGCGCAACACCTTTTGGGTGAGTGCGAAATCCGATAGCACGACCTGCACGAGCCCCGTAAAGTCGAGGTCGTCGTTCTTCATGGCGGCCATCGTCGTGCGCAGCGACTGCGACAGCATGGGGAAGTCGCCGCGCTCGCTCATACGCGCCCAGAGCTTCTCGAGCAGCGCCGCCTTTACCATGTGAGTCCCGTCCGAACCATACCCATGTCTATTATTTTCAAGTGTCGCGCAGCGCGCGCGTTCGCTCGAGATCAATCCTCATGCCGCCTCCTCATGCAGGCGAAGCACGCGGTCCTCGAACCGTTTCGCGAGCTCGTCGGAGGGCAACGCTTTGCAGACGAGCCAACCCTGAATATGACCGCAGCCCATCGCCGTGAGTAGCTCGCGCTGTGCTTCGGTTTCCACGCCTTCGGCCACGAGTTCGAGTTCGAGCGTCTGCGCGAGCCCGACGACCGCGGACACGATTGCTTGATCGTTGCGAGAGGTTAGCAGGTTCTCGACGAAACTGCGGTCGATCTTAAGTTTAGCAAGCGGAAAACGTTGCAGATATGCCAGCGATGAATAGCCGGTCCCGAAATCGTCGATGGCAAAGCGGATGCCGATGGCCGTCAATTGTTCCAGCAGCACCTTTGCATGCGCCGGGTCTTGCATCAGCAGCGACTCCGTGATCTCGAACACGAGCCGATCCGCCTTGACGCCCGTCAGGGACAGCGCGTCGCGCACGTTCTGGATGAAGCGCGCATCGCGGAACTGCTGCGGCGAGACGTTGACCGCCACATATTGCAGCGAGATGCCCTGGGCGTCCCATTGCACGAGCTGCATACATGCGATTTTCAGGACCCAATTGCCGAGGTAATTGATCAGGCCGATCGATTCGGCAAGCGGTATGAACGTCGACGGGGGCACGAAGCCGTGCACCGGATGGTGCCAGCGGATCAGCGCCTCCACACCCACGACGCCGCCCGTCTGACTGCTCGTGATCGGCTGGAAATGCAGCGCAAATTCACCGTTGCGCACGCCGTCGTAGAGATCGGCTTCGAGTTTCAGCCGCTCGGCGTCGGCCGGATCGTCGTGCGCCGTATGGAAGGCGAGCGTATTGCTGCCTGAGGACTTGGCCTGGGCCAGTGCGTGATCGGCACGGCGCAGCAATTGATCTTGGTAGCCGGGCGAGCCACCGGCTTGCGCACCAGCGTCGTGCGCGGGGTCCGGGTAGAGGGCGATGCCCACGCTTGCCGACAAATGCACGGGCTGCCCATCCACGGCGTAGGGCTGCTGGACGGCGGTCATGAAGCGCCGGCCCAGTGCTTCGGCTGCGGCGGCGGCCTGCTCGCGGGTGTCGGCGCGCACGAGTACGGCGAATTCGTCGCTCGTCACGCGCACGAGCGTCTCCTGCGCGGTGACCAGCCCTTCGAGCCGCCGCGCGGTCTCGCGCAGCAATGCATCGCCTGCGTCGTAGCCCAGCGCCCGATTCACGCGTTGGTAATCGTCGAGATCGACGAGCAGCAGCGCGGCGCCCGTGTTGTGCGCATCGGCATCGTCCTCGGCGTGCTTGACGGCCGCCTGCAGTGCGCGTCCGTTGCGCAGGCCAGTCATGGGATCGCAGTGAAGCTCGTAGGTCAAGCGCTCCTCGTTGGAGCGCCATGCCGAGACGTCGAACGCGCTAATGGCGAAGCCCGGCGTGCCCAAGTGCTCGCTGGCGACGATGCGCAGTTCGACGGCGATCGGATAGGTGAGGGACTTCACGAGATGCAGCGTTGCGCGCTCGACGCGGCCGCTATCGCGCGCGCGCGCGATCAGCGCATCGAGCGCCGCCGACTCGGTGCCCGGCACGAGCTCGTGCAGCGTGACCGTTTGGAGGTACTCGTGCCGGTAGCCGATGAAGCGCAGGCTCGCATCCGACACATAGAGAAAGCGCAGATCGCGATCGATATGGGCCAGGAAATCGACTGCGCCTAGCGTTTCCTCGAGTTGCCGCCTCAAGGTGCCGTACCCACCGCCCGTCGGGACGCCGGCCGGCGGAAGCGCTCTACCTGCCCGGCCGCGCAACAAGTCGAAGGCCGCGCGCCAGGCGCTGCGGCGCCGTGCGCCGATTGATTTTGGTTGCATTCGTTCTCGTTGCGACTGAAGTCGATCGGGCGGTCGGGCAGGTGCGCACCCGACGCGCCGGCCCGCTCGGCAACCCACGTTCGCCATGCGCTGAGCGAGCGGTTGCCAGCGTATCTCCCGTCAGGGCTCATTATCGGCATATCGTAGGGTTTCTTTAGGGGCTGAGCTATGAAATCCTGAAATATTCCCCTCGGGATCGGCCCGAACATGCGCTCGCGTGGCTTTTTGTGGACAATAGTCGGACGTTCTCCCTCCCCAAGCCGGATCATATCGTTCATGGCCGAATCCTTGATCGCACCTGCGGATGCGCCGCCCGGTTACGAGGCCCGCGCCGAACGCGCAATCGACTCGCTCTATCTCGGGCGTCAGCCGATCGTGACGCGCGATGGGGCGCTTGCGGCCTACGAACTGTTGTTCCGCGGCGATCATGTCAACCGCGCGCTCGTCGAGAACGACGCGCAAGCGACCGCGCGCGTGGTAGTCAACGCGATGTGCTGCATCGGCGTGGCCGCGACGCTCGGCACGCACCGAGGGTATGTCAATCTCTGCCGCGAGATGCTGTTCGACGATTCGGTCCTGCTGTTGCCGCCGGAGCGCTTCGTGCTCGAGGTACTCGAAACGGTCAGCGTCGATGCGCGCTTGATCGAGCGCATCGGCAAGCTGCGCCGCGCCGGGTTCAAGGTCGCGCTCGACGATATCTGCGATCCGTCCGATGACTTGTTCGCGCTGCTCCCCCACATCGACATCGTCAAAGTGGATTTCCTGCATGCCATGCGTGAGCGGTTACCTATGCTGGCCGACACCGTGCGTGCGCACGGCAAGACGCTCGTCGCCGAAAAGATCGAAACGCGGGACGATTACGCGCTCGCGCAACGGCTCGGCTTCGAGCTGTTCCAGGGTTACTTTTTTGCGCATCCGCAGGTACTGTCGGCGCGCCGTGGCGATCCCTGCCGGCAATCGCTGCTCCGCATGCTCGCCCTGATCGCCTCCGATTCGCCTTTGAGCGAACTCGAGTTCGAGCTCAAACACAGCCCGGACCTCGTCATGCAATTGCTGCGGCTCGTCAATTCGACCGCATATGGGCTTGGCCGGCGCATCGCGTCGGTGCGTGAAGCGATTCTCGCGGCCGGTACGCGGCAAATCGCGCGCTGGGCGCAGTTACTGCTCTATGCGTCGAACGGCGAGATGCCGTGGCGCTCCGATCCGCTCGCGCAATTGGCCGGCACACGCTCTCGCTTCATGGAGTGCGCGGCGGCGCGCGTTCGGCCCGACCACGAACGTTTTGGCGACGCCGCATTCATGACGGGCGTGTTTTCGCTCGTGCACGTCTTGCTCGGCGAAGCGGCCCCGGGCGATCTGCTGGTCGAAATCGGTCTCGTGCCGGAGATCGGCGATGCGATCGTGGCGCGCGTCGGGCGGCTGGGGGCACTGCTTGTGATCGCCGAGGCAGCCGAGGCTGGCATGCCCGACGAGGCCGTTGCAGCGGCGAGCGGCGTGTATCCGGAACTGGCTGTCCTGACGCCCGCCGTGTTGGCCGAGATCAGTCTCGAAGCTGCCCTCTGGGATCACGCGCACGAGCAGGCACCACGCTAAGCGCAAACCATGGTTGCGTGGTCCAATGGCGGTAGCGGCATGGCGACCGGTGCATACCATGCATACTCTAGCCGGGCATGCAACGCGCGCCGCATTTCATATTCCCAGGAGAGTCCGATGAAGCGAAGCATGAGCCGCGCCGTGCGCACGGCAGCCCTATGTGCCGCCCTTTGCGGTGTCTCGTTCGACGCATCGGCCGTTCTCAAGGCCGGCGACAAGGCACCGGATTTCAAGACCGAAGCCTCGCTGGGCGGCCGGGTCTTTCGCTATTCTCTTGCCGATGCGTTAAAGAAGGGCCCTGTCGTGCTTTATTTCTATCCGGCGGCTTTTACGAAGGGATGCACGATCGAGGCGCACGAGTTCGCCGACGCCGTCGATGAATACAAACGCTACGGCGCCACGGTGATCGGCGTCTCGCACGATGACATCGGCACGCTCAATAAATTTTCCGTCAGCGAATGCCGTAGCAAATTCCCGGTAGCGGCCGACCCGCAGCGGTACATCATCGATGCGTACGACGCAGCGATGCCACTCGTCAAAACCCTGGCCAATCGCGTCTCGTACGTGATAGCGCCGGATGGCGTGATCCTCGACGAATACACGAGCCTATCACCCGATAAGCACGTGCAAAAAACGCTCGACGCGGTCAAAGCGTGGGCCGCGCAGCATCCGCAACATTAACCCTGATAACCATCAGCCGCACCATAGCGGCGGCTCAATAGCCGGGCGGCGGCGGGGGCGGCGGCGTGTTGTAGTGGCGAGGGCGGCTTTCGATCGTGCCGGCCGGCATCGGTACACGTTCGCCCGCCGCGTACATGCATTGCAGGTAGGCGTAGTCGTAGCGCCGCTGAATGTCGTAAGCCGATCCTTGCGCGGCGCCCATGCCGACCGCGCCGCCGGTCAAGAGCCCCGCGCCGGCGCCCACCGCGGCGCCACGTCCGCCGCCGAAGGCCGCGCCAGCCGCGGCGCCGACGGCCGTGCCGAGTGCCGCACTACCGACGCCGGCCGCCGTTGCACCTTGGCTCGCGCTGACGCCGCCTACTTGGCCGAGCGCGTATTGCCGGCAGTTGTAGTCGTCGGTGCGGAATTGATCGAAACTCTTGCCCGTGCCGGGAAGCGCCATGACGCTTGGCCCGGTCGGCATGACGGAGCAGGCGCCGAGCCCGAGGATCGCGGCAAGCGGCAGCCATTTCGCGCGCCGCTTGGCGTGTTGCAGGGGTGAGGCATTCATCTTGTCACCGGCTCGATGCGGGCGGATTGGCCGGCACTTCACGCCAGCCGCTCGCGCATTGTTTGACGTAGGGATAGTAGGTCTTCGTCCGATCGCAATACCACCAGGTGCCCTGCGGCGGTTGCGCTCCGGCTTCGTCGCTCGATGCCTGCGAACGTTCGACATACGTCGTGTCGGGATAGGCGGGCTCGAGCACGACGGGCGGCGAATAAGGCGCGTAATAGTACGGCGCCGGTACGACAGGGGCGGGATAGTAGTACGGATAGGCAGGACCGCCCATATAAACCCCAACGCGCCAATGCGCCTGCGCAGCACCGCTCGCGGCGAGGCAGGCCGCGCCAGCGAGTGCGAGGGAAACATTGAGCCACCGCACGATGCACTCCTTTCCTAGGTTCGGTGCGCCGCCCCAATGGCTGCGCACCTCTCAAGGCTAGGCGATCGATGGCCGGAACGCTATAACGGGCCTGTTCACAATTGTTTCGACGGCTTACTAACTGGCCCTGCTCGGTGTTCCGCGCCCAGTGCCCCGGCGCTTTTCGTGCCAGACCCGCAGACGGTCCATATAGAGATACACGACCGGCGTCGTATAAAGCGTCAGAATCTGGCTGACGAGCAGTCCGCCGACGATCGAAATGCCGAGCGGTGAGCGCAGTTCCGAGCCTTCGCCGCCGCCGAACGCGAGCGGCAACGCGCCGAGGATGGCCGCGCAGGTTGTCATCATGATCGGCCGGAAACGCAGCAGGCAGGCGCGATGAATCGCGTCGAACGACGACATGCCCTGCCGGGAGGCTTCGATGGCGAAATCGACCATCATGATCGCGTTCTTTTTGACGATGCCGATCAGCAGAATCACGCCGATGAGCGCGATCAGGCTGAATTCCGAGCGGAACAGCAGCAGCGCAAGCAGTGCGCCCACGCCGGCCGACGGCAGCGTCGAGAGGATCGTGATCGGATGGATGTAGCTCTCGTAGAGCATGCCGAGGACGATGTAGACAGCCGCGAGTGCCGCCAGAATCAGCAGGGGCATGTCGCGGCTCGACTGCTGGAACGCTTGGGCGGTGCCCGAGAAGTTGCCGTGAACGGTGGAGGGCATGCCGATCTGGGCCGCCGTCTCGTTGATCGCGCGCGTTGCGTCGGACAGCGATTTACCGAGCGGCAAGTTGAACGAGATCGTCGAGGCGACGAAGGGGCCCTGGTGGTTGACCGCGATCGGCGTGCTGCCGGGGCCGAACGAGGCGACGGCCGAGAGCGGGATCATCGTTTCCTTCGAAGTCGAGACCGCCGAGCCGGTCGACGCGCTCGACTTGCCGCTCTGGGCGATCGAATTCGTTGCGAGATTGCGCGCGGCATCGCCTGCGATCGCCGCGGCCGTCGTGCCGCTGTTCCCCGCGCCGCCCGGGGCCGGGGCACTGAATGTACCGGCCACCGCGTTCGTCGATTGGGAGCCGCCCGCCGTACCGCCCGACGTACTCACGTAGATTTGATTGAGCATCGCAGGGTCTTGCCAATAGCGCGGCGCGACTTCCATGACCACGTGATACTGGTTCAGCGGGTTATAGATCGTGGATACCTGCCGCTGCCCGAACGCGTCGTAAAGCGTGTTGTCGATCTGTGACGGCGTGATCTTGAGCCGCGCGGCGCTTTGGCGATTGACCGTCACGAACGATTCGAGGCCGCCTTGCTGCTGGTCGGAATTGACGTCGGCCAACTCCGGGCGGCGCTTGAGCGCTTCGGCTAACAGCGGGGCCCACTTGTACACTTGCGCGCTCGAATCGCCGAGCAGCGTGTATTGATACTGCGCATTCGATGCCCGTCCGCCCATGCGAATGTCCTGTACCGCTTGCAAAAACGTCTGCGCGCCCGCGACGTGCGACAGCGGCCCGCGCAACTGTGCGATGACTTGATCGGCCGATGCCTTGCGCTCAGTCTTGGGTTTGAGCGAGACGAACATGAAGCCTGAGTTCGTTTGCCGTCCGCCCGTGAAGCCGATGACGGTTGCGACATTCGGGTTGTGCTGGACGATCGACATCATTTCCGCGAATTTGACCTTCATCGCCTGGAACGACGTCGATTGATCGGCCTGAATCCCGCCGACGAGCCGTCCTGTGTCCTGCTGCGGGAAGAAACCCTTGGGCACTACGACGTATAGGTAGCCGTTCAGCGCAATCGTCGCGACGAGGATCGCGAGGACGAGGGGCGGGTGCCCCAGCGCCCAGCCGAGCGTGCGCGCGTAGCCGGCTTGAAGCCGAGCAAACCCGCCCTCGAGCCGTCGCGCGAGCGGGCCGTCCTTCGGGCGGTGGGCGGCGTCGGCGAGCAAGCGTGAACACATCATGGGCGTGACCGTCAGCGAAACGGCCAGCGACACGGCGATCGCGAGCGACAGCGTGACCGCGAACTCGCGAAAGAGCCGACCGACGATGCCGCCCATCAGCAAAATCGGCAGAAACACGGCGACGAGCGAGATACTGATGGAGGTGACCGTGAAGCCGACTTCGCGTGCGCCGAGATAAGCGGCTTGCATGCGCGGCACGCCTTGCTCGATATGGCGCGAGATGTTCTCGAGTACGACGATGGCATCGTCGACCACGAACCCCGTGGCCACGATGAGCGCCATCAACGAGAGGTTATCGATCGAGTAGTGCAGCAGGTACATGGCCCCGAAGGTGCCGATGATCGAAATCGGCACCGCTACACTCGGAATCAGCGTCGCGCGCCAGTTGCGCAGGAACAGGAAGACGACGGACACGACGAGCAGCACGGCGACGATCAGCGTCCGTTCGGTGTCCTTGAGCGATGCGCGGATGGTGGTCGAGCGGTCGGCGACGGGCGTAATGTCGATCGCCGCCGGCACGGATGCCTGCAGTTGCGGCAGCATCGCCAGCACACGATCGATCGTCGCGACGATGTTGGCGCCGGGCTGCCGATAAAGTATGACGAGCACCGAGCGCTGACCGTTCATGAGACCGAGGTTGCGCAGGTCTTCGACCGAGTCCTCGACTTGAGCAACGTCGGAAAGCTTGACCGCCGCGCCGTTGCGATAGGCGATGACGAGGTCCTTGTACTGCGCGGCGGCATTGGCCTGATCGTTCGTGTAGATCTGGACACGGTGCTCGCCGAAATCGATCGAACCTTTCGGGCTGTTTGCGTTCGCCGCGGCCAGGGCGGCGCGTACGTCCTCGAGCCCGATCCCGTAGTGGAACAGCGCCTGCGGCTCCAACTCGACACGGACGGCCGGGTTGGCCGAGCCGCTGACATCGACTTCGCCGATGCCGTTCACTTGCGAGAGCGCCTGCTGCAGCACGGTCGAGGCGGCGTCGTAGAGCTGTCCCGCGCGCATCGTTTTCGATGTCAGCGAGAGCACGAGAATCGGCGCGTCGGCGGGATTGACCTTGTGGTAGGTCGGGTTGCTGCGCAGGCTCGTCGGCAAATCGGCGCGGGCCGCGTTGATGGCGGCTTGCACGTCGCGCGCGGCGCCATCGATATCGCGGTTCAAGCCGAACTGCAGGGTGATGCGGGTTTGGCCGACGCCGCTCATCGACGTCATTTCCGTCACGTCGGCGATCTGCCCGAGGTGGCGCTCGAGGGGGCTCGCGACGCTCGTTGCGACCGTTTCCGGGCTTGCTCCCGGCAGTTGGGCCTGAACCGAGATCGTCGGAAAATCGACCTGCGGCAGCGGCGCCACGGGCAGTTTGGCGAATGCGAAGACGCCGGCGAGCGCGACGCCGACCGCGAGCAGCGTGGTCGCGACCGGACGAGCGATGAAAGGGCGCGAGAGGTTCATGCGTCAGAGCCCAGCATCGCCGGCGCCGGCCTCGGGGCGCGCACGGCCGAAGTATGCGCGTACGCGGCGTGCGAGCGAGTCGAAGCCTAGGTAGATCACGGGCGTTGTAAACAGCGTCAGCAATTGGCTCACGATGAGCCCCCCGGCAATCGCGATGCCGAGCGGATGACGCAATTCCGAGCCCACGCCGGTGCCGAGCATGAGCGGCAACGCGCCGAGCAGCGCCGCCATCGTCGTCATGAGGATCGGCCGAAAGCGCAGCAGGCAGGCTTGATAAATGGCCTCGCGCGGGCTTTTGCCTTGCTCGCGCTCGGCCTCGAGCGCGAAGTCGATCATCATGATGGCGTTCTTCTTGACGATGCCGATCAGCAGCACGATGCCGATGATGCCGATGATGTCGAGGTCGTGCCCCGAGAGCATGAGCGCGAGCAGCGCGCCCACGCCGGCCGAGGGTAGTGTCGAGAGAATCGTGATCGGATGGATGAAGCTCTCGTAGAGCACGCCCAGCACGATGTACATCGTCACCACCGCCGCGAGGATCAGGAACAGCTCGTTCGACAGCGACGCCTGGAACGCGAGTGCCGCGCCTTGAAAACGGGTTTGGAACGAGGCGGGCAGTGCGACCTCGCGCTCGGCTTGCTCGATCGCTTTCACCGCCGCGCCAAGCGATGCGCCCGGCGCTAAATTGAACGAGACGGTCGTGGCGGGGAATTGGCCCAGGTGCGAGATGAGCAGGGGGGCCGGACGCTCGATGAACTTCGCGATCGCGGTGAGGGGTACTTGCTGGCCGCTGCCTTGAGAGGACGGCAGATAAATCGACTTGAGCGCGTCGGAGTAATGCTGCAGGTGCGGGTCGGCTTCGAGAATCACACGGTATTGGTTCGACTGCGTGAAGATCGTCGAAATGATGCGCTGACCGAACGCGTCGTACAGCGCGTTGTCGACCGTGGCCGGTGTGATCCCGAAGCGCGCAGCCGTTGCGCGATCGATCTGCACGTAGACGGATTCACCGTTTTGCTGCAGATCGGTTGCTACGTCGGCAAGCTCGGGCGCTTGCTTTAGACGGTCGATGAGCTTGGGCACCCAGGCCGCGAATTCGTCAGGGTTCGAATCCGTCAACATGAACTGATATTGCGTCGCGCTGACGATCGAGTTGATCGTCAAATCCTGCACGGGCTGCAAGTAGAGTGAGATGCCGGCGACGTCTGCCGTTTCGTGTTCGAGGTCGCGGATGATCTCGGTCGCACTCTTGGAGCGGTCGCTGTGCGGCTTGAGGTTGATCAGCATGCGGCCGCTGTTGAGCGTGATGTTGGTTCCATCGACGCCGATGAAGGAGGTCAGACTCTCGACGTTCGGGTCTTTTAGGATCGCATTGGCCAGGGTTTCCTGACGCGTGGCCATCGCACTATAGGAGATCGATTGCGGGGCTTGCGTGATCGCCTGAATGACGCCCGTGTCCTGCACGGGGAAGAAGCCTTTCGGAATCAGCACGTAGAGCAGTGCCGTGAGCGCGAGCGTCAGGAGCGCCACGACGAGCGTCGCCCGCTCGCGCGTGAGCACCCATTGCAGCGCGACGGCGTAGCGGGCAATGACGGCATCGATGGCGGCATGCGCCTTCGCCTCGAAGCGGTGGCTCTCGAGCGGCGGCGTATGTTTGAGCAGTTTCGCGCACATCATCGGCACGAGCGTGAGCGAGACGATGGCGGAGATGACGATCGTCACCGCGAGCGTGATCGCGAACTCGTGAAAGAGCCGGCCTACCACGTTGCCCATGAACAACAGCGGAATCAGCACGGCGATCAGCGAGACCGTCAGCGAAATGATCGTGAAGCCGATTTGCCTTGAGCCTTTCAGCGCGGCTTCAAGCGCTGTCTCGCCTTGCTCGACGTAGCGCGCGATGTTCTCGATCATGACGATCGCATCGTCGACGACGAATCCTGTTGCGATCGTGAGCGCCATCAGCGAGAGGTTGTCCAGCGAAAAGCCGCACAGATACATGACCGCCAGCGTACCGATCAGCGAGAGCGGCACCGACAAGCTCGGGATGATGGTCGCGTAGACGTTCGCCAAGAACAAATACATGACGAGCACGACCAGCACGACCGACATCGCGAGCTCGAACTGCACGTCGCGCACGGAGGCGCGAATGGTCGTCGTGCGGTCCGTGACGACGGCCACGTTGACCGCCGCCGGGAGCGACGCCTGCAGTTGCGGCAGCAGCGCCTTCACGCTGTCGACCACTTGAATGACGTTGGCGCCGGGCTGGCGCTGAATGTTGAGCAGGATCGCCGGCTCAACGGCGCCGCCGGTGCCGACCCATGCGCCGAGCTTGGCGTTCTGCGCGCCGTCGACGATCTTGGCGACGTCGGTCAGCATGACGGGACGGCCGCTCTTATAGGCGACGATGGCGTCGTGATAGGCGCTCGCGTCGGTGAGCTGATCGTTCGCGTTGATGGTGAAATTGCGCGTCGGGCCATCGAAGTTGCCCTTCGGGGTATTGACGTTCAGGTTCGAGACCGTGGTTCGCAGGTCATCGAGATTCAATCCGTACGACGCGAGCGCGAGCGGGTTCGCTTGGATTCGCACAGCCGGCCGCTGGCCGCCGCTGATGCTGACCAGGCCGACGCCGGCCACTTGCGAGATCTTTTCGGCGAGCCGGGTATCGGCGAGGTCTTCCACGTCGGTGAGCGGCGTGGTCTTCGACGTGATCGCGAGCGTGAGGATCGGCGCATCGGCCGGGTTGACCTTCGCATAGATCGGGGGGGCGGGCAGGTCCGCGGGCAGCAGGTTCCCGGCCGCGTTGATCGCCGCCTGGACTTCCTGTTCGGCGATGTCGAGCGGCAGATCGAGGCTGAACTGCAGCGTGATCACCGATGCGCCGGCCGAGCTCTGCGAGGACATCTGATTGAGCGAGGGCATCTGCCCGAACTGCCGCTCGAGCGGCGCCGTCACCGACGACGTCATGACCTCGGGGCTCGCGCCGGGATAGAACGTTTGGACTTGGATCGTCGGATAGTCGACTTCGGGCAATGCCGAAATCGGCAGGAAACGCAGGGCAACCAGACCGACGAGCAGGATGGCGGCCATCAGCAGGGCGGTGCCGACGGGGCGCAGGATAAAGGCGCGAGACGGATTCATGCGTGTGGGCGTCCGCCGTTACTGCGCGCCGGCGCTGCCGGAGGCGCTATGGTGTCGGCGCGCGTGCGCACTGGATGCACTGGATGCACCGGATGCCGGGTGCGCCGCGCTGGCGGCGTCGGGGGCCACCGTGATTTTCGCGCCCTCTTTCAGGCGGTCCGAGCCGTCGATGACGACCCGCTCGCCCACGGCAAGCCCCGATGCGATGCTCGTGCGCTCGGCGTCGACGGGGCCGACCTTGACCGGACGGACGGTGACGGTGCTGTCGGGCTTGACGACATAGACGAACGGGCCGTTCGCGCCGTTTAGGACGGCGGAGCTCGGCACGATCACCGCGTCGTGCAGCGTATCGATCAACAGACGGGCGTTGACGAACTGATTCGGAAACAGCATCTGCCCGGTATTGGGAAACATTGCACGCAGCTTGATGGTGCCCGTGGCCGTATCGATTTGATTGTCGATCGTCTCGAGGTAGCCCTGCTCGAGCGGGATGGTGTTGTTGCGGTCGTAGGCCGTCGTCGAGAGCTTAGCGCCCGCGTGCATGCGCGAGACGATCGCGGGCAGATTGTCCTCGGAGGTCGTGAACACGACGCTGATCGGCTGCAACTGCGTAATGACGACGATGCCGTTCGCGTCCGATGGCGTCACGTAGTTGCCGGGGTCGACCTGGCGTAGGCCTACGCGCCCCGAGACGGGCGCGGTGATGCGTGCGTAGGCGAGATCGAGCTTGTAAGTATCGATACTCGCGCGATCCGACTGGACCTGGCCTTCGTACTGCTTTACGAGCGAGGCCTGCGTGTCCACTTGCTGCGCGGCGATGGAGTCTTGCGCCAGCAGCGCCTGATAGCGTTTCAGATCCAGACGCGCTGTTTGCAGCAGCGCCGTGTCCTTCGCGAGCACGCCTTCGGCGTTCGCGAGCGAGATCTGATAGGGCCGCGGGTCGATCTGCGCGAGGACGTCGCCGGCTTTGACGAGCTGGCCTTCGCGGAACGCGACGTTTTGCAGTGTCCCGGCAAGCTGCGTTTTCACGGTGACGGTCGCGAGCGGTGTGACCGTGCCGAGGGCGGTGAGTACGATCGGCACGTCGCCCGATGTCGCCGCGGCCACATGAACGGGTTGCGGTATCGTCGCCAGTGCCCCGCGGCGCCCCCCACCGTGCCTCGCGCTCGTCGTCGGGCCCGTGCCGCTCGGGCTCGTGCGGCTCCATGGATGCCAGAGCAGCGCGGCAAGCGCAATCGCGACGACGATGACAACGGCCGCGATGCCGCGCCGGCTGCGTGCACGGCGGCGGGCGATGGCGTTGGCAGAGGCGGGCTCGAGCGGGGCGCCGGTTTCGTTCGGGAAGGAGCGGTGTTCTTGTTCGGCCATCGATTTTTTGAGCGGCAATGCCAATACGGGGAAAGAGGGAACGCGCGGCCAGATGCCGTGCGCGGCGCGGGGACAGGCGAGTGCGGCGGACAGTCCGCGCTGGGCGCTCGGCCGCGACGGCCGGCAGTGCTTTCGCGCCGATGCATGATGCTACGTCTGGGCGTCGCGGCCAGTCCAGTCGCGCATCTTTCGGTTTTTTACGGGCGTTACAGAATAAAGCGTGATCGGCAGGCCGAGGCGTCCTGGCCCGTGAGGGGCCGATGCACGTCTCGCGCATCGGCCGCAACGGGCGGATTAGCCATCGAGCCGCCGGCGCGGCTCGCCGCCGATCTCATGGACGATGTGCTCGACGCACTCGATCAGCACGGGAGCGGCGTGCTCGATCAGCCAGTCGCGTGGACATACGTGCGCGGCGCCCCCGCAATTGATTGCATAGCGCTCGCCCGACGGGCCGATGAAGCCTGCCGCGATCGCATTGAGGTCGGTATACCACTCGCCCGTCGCAATGGCGAAGCCGAGCGAACGCGTTTCTTCGAGCGCGGCCGCCAGGCGGGCGTGGATATGCGGCCAGTCGTCGCCCGAGGCGGCTTGCAGCCCAGCCATCAACGCGGCGCGCTCGGGCTCGGCCAGTACGGCCAGGTAGGCGCGCCCCACCGCGGTACGCGTCAAATGCATGCGCGAGCCCACTTCGAGCCGTGACACCAGGATGGCGGAGCGTGGCCGGACCACATCGATCACCACCATGTCGAGCCGATCGCGCGCGGCGAGATGAACCGACAACGATGTTCGCTCGGCGAGTTCGACCAGGAACGGCCGAGCACGCGCCCGGATATCGAAGTTGCGCAGGAAACCGTTGCTCAACTCCAACACGGAGGCAGTCAGCACGAATCGCTCGCTGTCAGGCAATTGAAAGAGAAAGCCGGCACTGACGAGCGTGGCGGTGATGCGCGACACCGTCGGCTTGGGGATGCCTGTCAGTTCCGCCAGTTCCCGGTTACTGATCGGCGCGTCGGCGGAAGCCACGCGCCGCAGCAGGGCGAGCCCGCGCGAGAGCGCAAGGATTGCGTCGCCGGAACCGTCCGGCGTTTGGTTTGCCGCCACCCGATGGCGGATACGTGATGAGGTCGGCACAGTACGTTCGTGACAGTTTTTTGGAATTGAGTTTCAAGTACGACGTCTTCGAGAGTCTACGCCCCGCGGACATATTCGGTAATACGGCAATTTTTACCGTATCCGGCCGATGAAATCGTTTTCCTTTTTCCGGTACCTGTTAGTTTTTCGGAAAAAATTATCTTGACTTCGTCAGCCGAAAGCGAAAGAATGGAATCTGATTTCGGAACGGGCGTCGGAAGCGATGCTGGATCGAAACGGCGAAGTCGCCGGATAGATCTAAGTTCCCGAATACCGTCTCTCAGGTTCTAGCACGGCCCTCGGAATGGCTAGAACTTCTTTAAGGCGCCACGGCAACGTGGCGCCTTTTTTTTTCGTGCGGTCGGCAGCGCACTGGCTCGCTCAGGCTTCGGCCGCGGCTTGCGCCTGAGGTTCCTCTCGGACATGCATCGATTGACGGCAGCGCTGACGCGGTTCTGCTATCGTCCCTCTCCATGCAAACGATTCTCTCAATCTCGAATCTCTCGAAGACTTATGCGTCCGGCTTCCAAGCGCTGAAGGACGTGAATCTCGAAATCCGGCGCGGCGAGATCTTCGCGCTGCTTGGGCCCAACGGCGCAGGTAAGACGACGCTCATCGGTACGGTGTGCGGTCTCGTCAATCCGACGCAAGGGCGGGTGCTCGTCGACGGGCACGACATCGTCAAGGACTATCGTCAGGCGCGGGCGATGATCGGGCTTGTGCCGCAAGAATTGACGACGAACGCATTCGAAACGGTCTGGGCGACCGTGTCGTTCAGCCGCGGCCTGTTTGGCAAGTCGCCCGACGCGGCGCACCTGGAGAAGGTCTTGCGCGCGCTTTCGCTGTGGGACAAGCGCAATAGCCCCATCATGACGCTCTCGGGCGGCATGAAGCGGCGCGTGCTGATCGCCAAGGCGCTCGCGCACGAGCCTCGCGTGCTGTTCCTCGACGAGCCGACAGCCGGTGTCGACGTCGAACTGCGGCGCGACATGTGGGAACTGATGCGCACGCTCAAAGACACCGGCGTAACCATCATCCTCACGACCCATTACATCGACGAGGCCGAGGAGATGGCCGATCGGATCGGCATCATCAATCACGGTGAAATCGTTTTGGTCGAGGAGAAGGCGCAGCTTTTGCGCAAGTTAGGCAAGAAACAGCTAACGCTGCACTTGGAGACGCCGCTCGCGCACGTGCCGCCCGAATTGGCCGGCTATCGCCTGGAGCGCTCAGCCGACGGGGCCTCGCTCACTTACACCTACGACGACACCCAGTCGGAGCGCGCCGGCATCGTCACCTTGCTCCATGATCTCGGCGATGCGCATATTCGGTTCAAGGATCTGCAGACGACGCAAAGCTCGCTCGAAGACATTTTCGTCGATCTCGTCAAGGACAAGCACAAAGACAAGGGCCAAGAAAACAACAAACAGAAGGAACGCTCATGAACTTTCATGCGATCCGTGCGATATACCGCTTCGAAATGGCGCGCACCTGGCGCACGCTGATGCAAAGTGTCGTCTCGCCCGTCATTTCCACCTCGCTTTACTTCATCGTGTTCGGTGCGGCGATCGGCTCGCGTATTCGCGAGATCGACGGAATCAGTTATGGCGCTTTCATCGTGCCGGGCCTTGTGATGCTGTCGCTGCTCACGCAAAGCATCACGAATGCGTCTTTCGGGATTTACTTTCCCAAGTTCACGGGCACGATCTATGAACTATTGACGGCGCCCGTTTCCTACTTGGAGCTTGTCGTGAGCTTCGTGGGCGCGGCCGCGACGAAGTCGATCGTACTCGGGCTCATCATTATGGCGACTGCGGCCCTGTTCGTCCCGCTGCGCATTGAGCATCCGCTGTGGATGATCTTGTTTCTCGTGCTCACTTCGGTGACATTTAGCCTGTTCGGATTCGTGATCGGCATCTGGGCCGACGGCTTCGAAAAACTGCAAGTCGTCCCATTGTTGATCGTGACGCCGCTGACGTTTCTGGGCGGCAGCTTCTATTCGATCAGCATTTTGCCGCCGCTTTGGCGCACGATCGCACTCGCGAATCCCGTCGTCTACCTGATCAGCGGCTTCCGATGGAGCTTTTACGGCAGCGCGGACGTGCATGTCGGCGTGAGTCTTGCCATGACCGGCGTATTTCTGGCGATTTTCACGAGTATCATCGCTTGGATATTCAAAACCGGCTATCGCTTGAAAAATTAGCGACCGCTTTGTCATGATCATGAAACGCCGACATAATGCATCAATTGCCGGCTCCCGACCGGCCGGGCCTTCGAACCGCTTTGACCGCGCATGAGACTGACCACCAAAGGGCTGTTGCTGATCGCTATTCCGACGGCAGTCGAACTCGTGCTGCTTTCCGGCCTCGTGAAAGCACAAAACGACGCCGAGCAGGCGGAGCAATGGTCGCTTCACAGCAAGGACGTGCTGCGTCAAACGAGCGCCATTCTCGAGCCGGTGCTGATCGAATCGATACGCATGCGCGGCGCGGTGCTGAGGGACGAACGCGCGTCGACCACGCCCGTCACGCTGTGGATCGATCTCGATCGCCGCATCGACAAACTCGTCGATCTAGTCGCGGACACCCCGGTTCAAGTCGAGCGCGCCGCGCAGATTCGCCAGACGGTGCAGGCCTATCGTCAATGGTCCGATCGTGTGCAAGACTTGATGCGCACGGGCCGGCGCGACGACGTACTCGAACGCTTCCGCAGTCAGGCGAACGTCGATGTGATAGACCGCTTCCGGGCGCAGCTCACGGCATTTCAGAACGAGGAACTGCGCGTCGACACGCTGCGCACGGGGGAAGCCGCGACGGCGCTCACGCAGCAGCAGCAATTGACGGCCGCCGTCGTCGTCGGCTCGCTCGTCATGACGGCGCTTGCCGTGTTTTTGTTCACGCGCGGGCTGCGCGGGCGGCTCGTGCGGCTGGCGGACAATGCCGAGCGCTTGGCCGAGAGCGCACCGCTCGGCCCGCCCTCGCCGGGCAACGACGAAATAGCCCAGCTAGACGAGATCTTGCACGACACGAGCCGGCGGCTGCTCGAGTCGGAGCGGCTCGAGGCGCGGTTTCAAAATGACTTGGCGCGCCGCGCCGAGGAGCTTGCGCGCACGAACGAAACGCTGCACCAGCAAACCCAAGAAAACGAGATGTTCATCTATAGCGTGTCGCACGATCTGCGCGCGCCGCTCGTGAATTTGCAGGGCTTCTCGAAAGAACTCACGCACGCGTGTGACGATCTGCGTCAGGCGGTGCGCGCATCGTCGCTCGCGCCGGCGGAGCGCGAGCGCATCGAACGGCTCATCGACGAAGACATCGGGGAGGCACTGCGCTATTTGCAGAGCGCCGTGCTGCGCGCTGCGCACATCATCGATTCGTTGCTTCGCCTTTCTCGCGTCGGGCGCGTGGAGTACCGGCGCCAGGAGGTGGACGTCTCGTCGGTCGTGCGTCACGTGCTCGACGCGATGCAGGCGTCCATTCGAGACTGCCACGCCGAGATCGTCGTGGACGTGCTCCCGCCCGTCTGGGGCGATCCGACTGCGCTCGAACAGATTTTCGCCAATCTGATCGGCAACGCGATCAACTACCTCGATCCCGATCGCGCGGGCCGCATCGAGATCGGCGTGCTGCCGGCCCCACCGGGCGTGCACTCGCTGCGAATCTTCTACGTGAAGGACAATGGTCTCGGCATCCCGGCCGGCGCCATGCCGCGCTTGTTCAACGCGTTCCAACGGCTGCACGGCAACATCGCGGCCGGCGAAGGAATCGGGCTTGCCCTCGTGCGCCGGATGGTCGAGCGCCATGGCGGGCGCGTCTGGGCAGAGTCGACGGAAGGCGAAGGCACGACGTTCTATCTATCGCTACCGGAGGCGGTCAAGCAGGTTGTCGCCGCATAACGAACCGAGGAAACATAACATGCACAACCCAACAGGGCCCGTGAGCCAGGGGGCCACGAGTCACGCCAATTCCGGGCAATCGGTCAGCATCATCTTGATCGAAGACGACGACGGCCACGCCACGCTGATCGAGCGCAACTTGCGGCGCGCCGGCCTGACCAACGGCTTCACGCGTTTTTCCGACGGGCAGCAGGCGCTCGATTACTTTTTCAGCGATGCACCGGGGGCCCCGCGTGAGGAGTTGCCGCCGTCGGTCGTGCTGCTTGATTTGAAGATGCCGCGCATCGATGGCCTCGAGGTGCTGCGTCGACTCAAGGCGGATCGGCGCACGGCGTCGCTGCCCGTCATCGTGCTGACGACGACCGACGACCCGCGCGAGATCGAGCGCTGCTACGAACTCGGCTGCAACGTCTACGTGACGAAGCCCGTCGAGTACGACGCATTCATCGAAGCGGTGCGCCGCCTAGGATTTTTCCTGCAGGTCGTGAAGCTACCCGCAGGCGCTCGATGAGCGCCCGTGCGCTGCCTGCCGACCCACGCGCGGCGCCGTTCGAGGGCGCATGTTGTCCGCCGATGATCTTGCGGTGCGCAGCGGGTGCCGGAAGCCGCGCTTAGAGTTCAATGCGCGTGCCGAGCAGAACGAGGAATTGGCTCAGCCACTCCGGGTGCGCAGGCCAGGCCGGCGCGGTGACGAACGGCGCATCGGTTACGGCGGCGTCAACAGGGATATCGGCGTACTCGCCACCGGCCATCCGTACCTCGGGCGCACAGGCCGGATAGGCCGAGATGCGCTTGCCGCGAATGACGTCCGCGGCCGCCAATAGTTGCGCCGCATGGCAAATCGCGGCAATCGGCTTTTTGCTTTGCGCGAAATGCCGGACGAGCTCGATCACTTTCGGGTCTAGGCGCAAATACTCGGGTGCGCGGCCCCCTGCGATCGCGAGCGCGTCATAGCTGCTCGCGTCGACTTCGTCGAACGTCGCGTTCAGCGCAAACTGGTGGCCCGGTTTTTCGGTGTAGGTCTGATCGCCTTCGAAATCGTGAATCGCCGTTTTGATCTTCTGGCCGGCGCGCTTGCCGGGGCAGACGGCGTCGACCGTGTGCCCTACCGCCTGCAGCGCCTGAAACGGCACCATCGTCTCGTAATCCTCGGCGAAATCGCCCGTCAGAAACAGAATTTTCTTCGCGGCCATGGCTTTCTCCTTCTCGGGTGAGGGGACAAACGTGGAGCTGAAGCTAGACGAACGGGCAGTGTACTCCTTGCGCATGAACACGATGCCGCGCCAGGCCGATGCGGTGCTGTCGGTGCGCCCGGCTTGCATGGAAGCGGAAATGTAATTAAGATAGTTACATATTCGAGCAATCGTGACCCATGAACACCAGCAGCCGCTTTGCCTATGCCGTCCATATCTTGGCGCTGCTGTCGTTGCAGCAAGGCGAGCCGCTGTCGTCGGAGATCATCGCCGGCAGCGTCAACACCAACCCTGCATTGATCCGCAAGTTGTTGTCGATGCTCGCGCATGCCGGACTCACCACCTCGCAACTCGGTGCGGGCGGTGGGGCGTTACTTGCGCGCTCGCCGGGAGCGATCAGGCTCGTCGACATCTATCGCGCGGTGGACGAGGCGCGGCTGTTCGGGCTTCATCGCGAGGCGCCGAATCCGGCCTGTATGGTCGGGCGGCATATTCAGCAGGTGCTCGTCGGCATCGTCGACGACGCCCAGCGAGCGATGGAGGCGTCGCTCGGATCGCGCACGCTGGCCGATGTCACGGCCGGTGTGATCGAGGCCGAAACAGCGGCTAGTGCTCGGCGAGCAGAAAAGTAGGGCGCCTGGCGCAGGGTGCCGCGGTTTCGAACTCGCTTTGCAGTCGCTTTAAAGCCGCCATCGGCTGTGCGACGGCGACCGGTGCCCGCACGAATAGACCTACCGGAGTTCCAAGCCAGAGGCTTTGCCTCTTTTTTTTAATCATAAAATGTAATCGTATCGGTTACATAAATGCAGATGGAGAGCTTCCATGAAACAACGTCTGAAAATCGCTTTGTTCGGCGCGACCGGCATGATCGGATCGCGCATTGCCGCGCAAGCGCTCGCCCGCGGCCATGAGGTGACGGCGCTCGCGCGCACCCCTCGGCCCGTCGATGGCGTTCCGGCCTTGACGGTCGTCGCCGGCGATTTGTTCGACACCACGGCGAGCGCCACGCTGCTCAAGGGCTTCGATGTCATTGCGAGCGCCTATGGCCCGGCGCACGAGGACGCATCGAAAGTGCTCGAGGCGGCGCGCTCGCTCGTCGCGCTCTCGCGTACCGCGGGCGTCAAACGACTCGTCGTGGTGGGCGGTGCGGGGTCGCTGGAAGTTGCGCCAGGCAAGCAATTGGTCGATACGGAAGGGTTTCCGCAAGCCTATAAATCGGTCGCGCTCGCGCACCGAGAGGCGCTGTCCTACTATCGGGCGGCGAACGACGTCGATTGGACGTTTTTCGCGCCGGCCGCGATGATCGCGCCCGGCACGCGAACGGGCACGTTTCGGACCGGCACCGATACGTTGATTGTCGACGCCGACGGGAACAGCAAGATTTCCGCCGAAGACTACGCGACGGCGTTCGTCGACGAGATCGAGGCGGGGCGCTTCGTGCACCGCATTGTGACGGTCGCGTACTGAGCTTTCGATCGAACGCGCCGGATCGAAGGCCGTCGGGCCGAATGCTCGGGGCTGGACGGGCTCGGCTACGCTTTGCAGCGGTTTGCCAGCCGCACAACGGTGGCCCGGCGGCCCCGTTCAACGCTCGTTCAGCGCCGCTCGATCGGCCGACACGAGACGGTTTACGTGCGTGGCGATCTTCTCGGCCGACACGCCGTAGACATGCAGCGAGACGGCAGGCCGCGTGCCTGTGTTGGCGAGCCGATGGACGGCCGTCAAGCCCGCGCGGACGTAGGAGACCGCGCCGGCTGCGCGTGGCTGTGTGCGCGAGGGGATTGCGCAGCCGGCGGTTTCGTCCCACGCGTACAGCGTCTCGCTGAGCATGCCGTCAAGCACGGCATAACCGCACCACGTGTGGTGGCCATGCACGGGACTCGCTTGGCCTGGCTGCCAGACGAGCGCCGCGGCCGCGTAACGGCCGTGCCGATCGGCAATCAGCAAATGACGCCGGTAGGCGTTGACCGCGCCCTCGCGCTGTGCGGGTGTGAGCAGGACATCCTCGGCCACGGCCTGACTCAGCGCGGCGCGCATGAGCCGCGCGAACTCGGCGGCGCACTGCGAATCGGAAGGATCGGTGCCGCCGGGAACGACCGCGAACGCCCTATCGAGCGCGCCGTTCAGCCGCGCGAGCGCGGCAGCGGCTTCGGCTTCGGCTTCGGCTGCTACGGCCGCGCTTGCCCGCTGGGGGGGCTTGCTCAGCGTATGCAATGAAGCCGCGGCGGCCAGCGAGAGGGATTCGGAATATTGGCTCATAGGGCGCGGGCAGGGATGGGCTGCCAAGGTGTTTCGTCGATGCCCCATTTATATCGGTTTATCGATAAAAAGAGTTTCCCTATAATCTCGCGATCTCGCATAAATGGAGAATAATTTTCTCCTCGGAGGCCGACATGGGAATGGACGCTATCGACCGGAAGCTGGTCGAGCTGCTCCAACTGGACGCGACGCTGCCGATCGCCGAATTGGCGAGCCGCGTCAATCTCTCGCAAACGCCCTGCTGGAAGCGCGTGCAGCGATTGAAGGAAGAAGGGGTGATTCGCGCTCAGGTCGCGCTGTGCGACGCGCGCAAGCTCGGCGTGGGCACTACCGTGTTCGTTGCCGTGCGCACGAATCAGCATACGGAGGAGTGGGCGTTGCAGTTCGTGCAATCTGTCCGCGACATTCCGGAAGTGGTTGAAGCCTACCGGATGAGTGGCGAGACCGACTACCTACTGCGCATTGTCGTGTCCGGTATCGACGACTTCGATCGTGTCTACAAACAATTGATCCGCGCCGTGCCGTTGTTCGACGTCAGCTCGAGTTTCGCGATGGAGCAGATCAAGTATTCGACGGCGCTACCGGTGCGGTCGTGATCGGACGATGAAAGCGACGGGCAAGCCTCGGGCCATGCCACCGGGCATCGCTTGCCGATGCGCGTAGAATGCCGGCTTCCGTCCCATCTCATTTCTGCCTGGCGGTGTCTTCTTCGCCCGCCGCGACCCTTGCCGCCATGAACGATCCGCGCCAACCCAAAAAAACGAATCCCACGACCCGTGTCGCCGTGCTCATCGTCGTCATCGTATTGATCGTCATCGGTACGCTCGCCTACAACGCGAGAAAGGGCAAGCACGATTACGACGAACAGAACGCGGTGGCTACGTCGTCGGCCTTGCCCGCGAGCGCACCCGCGGCCTCGCAGTAAGCGCAGCCGTCGCCTGCGCAAGGCGATGGCCCGTCAGGGCGAGCAGGGGCGTGTCTGCGCCGCGTCCGGCCGCACGTGGCGCGTCATGCTTCGGGTAGGTGTATGGCACCCGCATCCTTGCGAATGAGGTACGAGGCTGCCAGCATCTGCTTGCACTGCAGCGCCAGTAGCTTGATTTCGCCGATGAATTCCGCGGGCTGCGTCCCCGCGCGTTCGACGTCGGTCACCATCGCATCGAGTTCGCGCTTGAGCTGCTTAGTCGTTTCCCCGTAATCGGCGGATGGCGGCTCGCCCGCTTGGGCCTGCGCGAGATGATCTCGCACGGCCGACAGCGCCCGCTGCAGTGCTTGCGAGCCGTCGGGCTCGTGCTGCGCGATGCTGCGCAAGAGCGGTGCGGCTGCCGTGATATGCGCCGCCAGCACATGGCTTTGCACGAGTAGATCGTTCAGCTCGGGGACGAACCGCTGTTGCGCCTTGGGCTCGAGCATCATGCGCCGGAACGCCTGCACGAGATTGGCGAACGCGATATGAACGTTTTTGCGTGCGAGCCGGTAGCGCAAGTCGCGATTCCCGGCACCGGCCGATTCGAAGGGGCCGCCGGACATCGCTGTCGCCGCCGCGGTGCCGCTCGCGCCCGCCGTAGCGAGCGGTGCGTTCCCCCACCACCAAGCGCTTTCCAGATAGTGCCGCGTCGCAGCGAGCATCTCCGAGACGAGCTTGCCCATCAGCCGATACTCCCAGTACGGGAACAGGTGGCTTGCCCCGATCGCCAACGCGCAGCCGATCACAGTATCGATCGCCCGCTCGCCGATGATCCGCATGCCGCCCGGCGCAAGCAGGTGAAACAGCAGCAGCACGTAAGATGACGTGAAAACGACGCTGCCCGCGTAGTTGAACAGCAGCAGGCTGTAGCTCATCACCATCGATGCGAACATGAAGACGAGCAGCACCGCGGGCGCCTTGACGAACCAGATCAGCGCGAGGCTGGCCGCGCAGCCGATCGCGGTGCCCACGATCCGCTGCGTGTTGCGCTGCTTGGTGAGCGAGTAGCCGGGCTTCATGATGATGAGCGTGGTCATCACGATCCAATAGGCATTCGTGAGCGGCAAGAGGCGCCCGAGCCAAAAGCCGGCGGCCACCGCAATCGTCACGCGCAGCGCGTGGCGAAAGCTCGGCGAGGCCATGGTCAGATTCGATAAAATTTGCGGCAGCGGCACGCGCCGGCCCGACAAGAATTGCATGAGCGTGTGGTCGATCCGCATTTCAGTGTGCGGGCTCGGTGTCTCGCTTCCGACGTTCTTCTTCATCTTGTCGATGAGGCGCACGGCGCTCCAGATGCGCCGGAACGAGGACGACGCGGCCGCATAGGCTTCGGGGTTCTGCTCGGGTAGCCCCTGCTTGCGCATGAGTTCGATCTCGTATTCGATCGCACGCATTTCCGCCTTCATGTTCACGCGCGAGTCGGGGCGACGGTCCTGCAGCACCGCGAGGCCGACTTCTTCCAGATCGCTCGCCGCTTTGCGGATCCAGTCACGGAAGAACATCATCATGTCGGCATTGCCGAACGTGCTGCGCATGAGCGGGTAATCGGTGTGGGCGCCTACGAACAACTCATGCAAATCGACGGTGTTGATAAATAGATTGAACAGGGTCACACGGCGCGGGTCCAGCTTGCCGCGCCGTAATTTCGGCAGATTGCGCAGGACGATCGCGCGCGCGGCGTCCTGCATCTCGACGGCCGTCGTTTGTTTTTCGACTAGGTTGCGGTAGCAATCATCGAGATTGGGGTCGATGTCGTAGAAGTCGGCCCGGGCCAGCAGGTAGTCGGCGCAGGCGAAGACATTTTCGGCCAGCGCTTGCTTCTCGATGCGGTGCGCCTGCCATTGGGAGACGAACGTCGCCCAGTACGTGTACCAGAGGCCGCCCGCGAGGATCCAGGCGGCATTTGCGAGCGCCTGCAGCGGCGTAAAGTGCTCCTCGAGCGTCATCACCATCATGAACAGCGTCGCGAAGCTGATCTGCGGCCAGCGGTTGCCGTAGACGACGGTTAGCGACAGCGCAAACGTGAGTGCGACTACGGTCGCCCAAAGCGCGAAAACGTTGAACGTCGCGAGCCCGGTCGCGAGCGCGGAGACGAAGCCGAGCGCACTGCAGACCAGCATCTCGTTGTGCTTGTACTTGAGCGGGCCCGGCATGTCGACGACGCAGGCGCCGAGCGCGCCCGTCCCGATCGTGAAGCCGAGCTCGGCCCGATGGAATACGACAAGGCACAAGACGGCCGGCAGCGATACGCCGACGGCCATGCGCAGTCCCCCGAAAAAATATTGGCTATAGAGAAATTTTTCGATTTCTTTGGAGTAGCGCATCGATCTCGAGGCGGCGGCGTAAGGCGCGGCAGGCAAGGGGCTGGCGTGGAGTCTAACGTATTTCGGGTGCGCCCGGCATCGCCGGCAGGACCTCTAGCTTGCGCGGAGCAACGGTGTGCGGGGCCGGCGCGTGCCCGCTGCACGCGGCGCCCGGTGCCTTTGCTATGCTGACGTCTTTCGTCGTCAGCTTGCGGCCCGCGGGGTCGCGCCAATCGCCAAGGGTTCATGCTCCAGCTCTTCTATTCGAACCGTTACGAAACGCTGGTTCAAGCGCTGTCCGACGATCTCGCCGCCATGCCGTCCGATCCTTGGACGAGCGAAGAGATCGTCGTGCCGAGCGCGGCCGTGCGTCGCCGTCTCGAACTCGAACTGGCCACGCGCCGGGGCATTTGTGCAAACGTCAACTTCAGCTACCTGGCGCAGTGGCTATGGACGCAGATCGGCGGCGTCATCGATGTCCCCGCGCACTCGCCGCTCTCGGTCGAGCGGCTCGCCTGGCGCTGTTATCGCCTGTTCGGCTCGTTGGCGCAGCACATGCCTGGCGGCGCCAATGGCCGCTTGGCCGGCGATGGACCCGACACTCGCTCGAGGGGCTTCGACTCGCCGCGGCTTCGCACTTATCTCGACGCGGCCGATGCACCGATGCGCTACGAGCTCGCCCGGCGCGTGGCGACCGTCTTCGATCACTATCTGACGTATCGCCCCGAATGGCTCGCGCGGTGGCAGCAAGGGCAGTCGATCTTCGACGCAGGCCCGGGCGGCATGCCGCTCGCGCGCCCTTCCGGTGCCGCGGCTAGTCTGCATGAAGACGAGCGCTGGCAGGCCGCGCTGTGGCGCGAGGTACTGGCCGAACTCGCCGCGGCGAGCGGTACCGAGCGCGCGGCCGACCCGACGCCGCCTGCTCACCGGTTTCTCGAGCTCGTGCGCACGCTCGATCTCGATGCGGTAATGCGGGCGCGCTGGCCGGCTGCGGTCAGCGTCTTGGCGTTGCCCACGATCGCGCCGCTTCATATCGCGCTGCTTCGCGAGCTTTCGCGCTGGATCGACGTGCGGCTCTACGTCATGAACCCGTGCAGGCAGTTCTGGTTCGACATCGTCACCGAAGCGCGAGCGCTTACGCTGGCGGCCGCTGACGGTCTCGATTTCCACGAGGTCGGTCATCCGCTGCTTGCGCAATGGGGCCGGCAGACGCAAGCGCAATTGCATGTGCTGCACGAGCTGACCGAGGGCGCCGCATCGAGCGAGGCGACCCGCTACGCCGAGAACGCAGGCGCGAACTGGCTCGCCCGCGTACAAAACGCGATGCTGGATTTGGCGCCGGAGGCGCTCGGCGACGAGGTCGATACTGCCGCAGCCGGCGCGCGCGAGCGCGGCATCGAAGTGCATGTCTGCCATAGCTTGTCGCGCCAACTCGAGGTGCTGCACGACCGGCTGCTCGGCTGGTTCGACGAAGGCGAAGGCAGCGTCGGCGCGGACGATGCACTGCCGGGATTGCGTCCGTCCGATGTCCTTGTCGTCTGCCCCGATCTCGCGGCGGCTGCGCCACTCATCGACGCTGTCTTCGGCACCCCGCAACACGAGGAGCATGGACGCATCCCCTATCGCATCACCGGCCTACCGCCATCGCAGGCCAACCCGATCGCGCGCGTGCTGCTCGATTGGCTCGCGCTGGCCGAGCGCGGCGTTGGGGCACCGGAAGTCGTCGAGTGGCTGCGCGTCGAGGCGGTCGCCTCGCGCTACGGGATCGATGCCGTCGCGCTCGATACAGTGCAGGGCTGGCTCGCGCAGGCAGGCGCGCGGCGCGGGCTCGCGAACGAGACGCCGGCCGGCGAGCGCGAACGAGCGGCGCACGCGGCGACGGGTGCGCGGCATACGTTTGCCGACGCGCTGACACGACTGTTCCTGGGCTACGCGATGCCCGAGGACGGCGAGCCCGTCGATGCGTGGCTGCCCGTGGCGGGTCCGCGCGGGGCCGAAGCGCAATGGCTCGGACGTCTCGCGCGCTTCATCGACGATCTCTACGGTTTCGTGCGGCGCTCGCGCGAAGCGTTGACATGCGAGGGCTGGAGCGCGCTTTTGGCCGATGCGCTTGCGCGCATGTTCGATGCCTCGGCGCCGTTCGCCGACGCGCTCGCAGGCGTGCGCGATGCCGTCGAGAAGGCACTCGAGGCCATGCGCGACGGTGCGGGCGACGCGCAAGCGCCGGCCGCCGTCGTGCGCGCAGCGCTGACAGTGGCGCTCGACGATGCCGCGCACGGCGGCGTGCCGTGGGGCGGGGTGACGTTCTCGTCGCTGACGAGCCTGCGCGGCTTGCCGTATCGCGCGATCTGCGTGATCGGAATGGACGACGGTGTCCTGCCGAGCCTTGCGCGCGCCGACGAGTTCGACTTGATGGCGGCATTGCCGCAGCTGGGCGATCGACAGCGCCGCGCCGACGAGCGCAATCTTTTTCTCGATCTGCTGCTTGCCGCGCGCGAGCGCTTCTTCATCAGCTATACGGGGCGCAGCATTCGCGACAACGCGCCGGTACCGCCGGCCGCGCTCGTCGATGAATTGCTCGATCACCTCGCACGGGCGAAGGCGGGCCCCGGTGCGGCGCCCGCGGCGCTCGATGCCGCCCGCCGAACGTTCATCGTCGAGCATCCGCTGCAGGCGTTTTCGAGCGCCTACTTCGACGGCTCGCGCGAACTTTTCACCTATGACGCCGAACGCGCACGCCTGGCCGAGCGGCTGGCGGCCGAGGCCGAGCCCGTCACGCTTGCGTTCTTCGCCGGCCCGTTGCCGCCCGAACCGCCCGGGCCGATTGCCTTTGCCGATTTCCAGCGGTTTTGGCAGCATCCTGCCCGCGCGCTGCTGCGCGAGCGGCTCGGCGTCGTGCTGGAGAAGACCCGAGGCGAACTGCTCGAAGTCGAGCCGTTCGAGCTCGACTACGCGGGACGCGACGCGTTGGCCGATCGGCTGCTGCCGCGTTTGATCGATGGGGGCGACGATGCCGCGCTGGCTCGTGCATGGCGGATCGCGCAGACGAGCCCCGAGTTGCCCGCGGGCGCGACGGGCGATGTTCTGAAGCGGCGAGAACTCGGTGCGCTCGCACGCCTCGCGGGCGATGTGCGCGCGGCGCTCGCAGCCGGCGCAACGCGCTTGCCGTTCACGCTGGCGGTCGTGCCGCGCTGGCCCGAGACGGGGGGCATGGCGCTTTTCGGCGAATATGACGCCGCCTTGCGTGAGACGCTGCTCGAGGCGGCGCCCATGCCACTGCACGGCACGCTGAACCGCGTGACTGAGGCGGGCCAGGTGCTCTATCGCTACGCGAACCCCAACGCGCGCGAGTATCTGAACGCTTGGCTAGCGCATCTCGCGTACTGTGCCGCGCAGCCGCAAGGGCCGTGCCGCACCCAGTGGTACGGCGCCGGCGAGCGCTTCGCGTTCTCACGCGTGGATGTCCCGCTAGCGCATCTCGCGCCGCTCGTCGCACTGTTCATCGCGGGGCGCCGGCTGCCGCTGCGCTTTTTTCCGAAGAGTGCCTGGGCGAAGGCGAACGGCGGCGATTCGGACGCGCTCGGCGTGTGGATCAGCGACCGTGTGCGCGGCGAGTCGGACGACCCGGCGCTCGAGATCGCTTGGCGCGGTGCCGATCTGACGCTCGATGCGCCGTTCGGCGAACTGGCGAAGCTCGTGTTCGAGCCGCTGCTTGCGCATTTGACCGAGGGCGAACCATGAGCGAGCACGATCGTCGCCCATCGGACCTACCGCCGCCGGAACCGCTCGACGTCTTCACGTGCGCGCTGGCCGGCGTCAACCAGATCGAGGCATCGGCCGGCACGGGCAAGACATGGAACATCTGCGCGCTCTACGTTCGATTGCTGCTCGAGCGCGATCTGAATGCCGATCAGATTCTCGTGGTCACCTTCACGAAGGCGGCCACGGCCGAGCTGCACGAACGGATTCGCGGGCGGCTTGCCGAGCTCGCCCGCGCGATCGAGATCGATGGCCAGGGGGCGGATCTCGAAGGTGAGCTTTACGCCGATCCCTTCGTCGCACAGTTGCTCGAAACGACGCTCGGCCCCGGTGGGCTCGATCGCGAACTGGCCGGCAAGCGCATCCGGCGCGCGCTATCGACCTTCGATCAGGCCGCGATCCATACGATCCACGCTTTTTGCCAACGCGCGCTGCAGGAGGCGCCGTTTGCGGCTGCGATGCCGTTTGCGTTCGAGATGGCGGCGGACGACGCGTCGCTGCGCTTCGAGCTCGCCGCGCAATTTTGGCGCGAGCGCATCGAGCCGGTCGCGGCCGCGTATCCGGCGTTCGCAGCATGGCTCGTGGCTCGCGGCGCGAACCCATTGGAGCTGGATACGCAGCTCGTGCGGCGCTTGAAGAAGCCGCTTGCCGAACTGCGTTGGGGCGCGTCGGGCACGACGCCGCCCACGGTCGAGACCGAGGCCGACGGCGGCAACGCTGCGCAAGCGCACTTCGATGCGGCCTGCGCGCTTTGGCGTGAGCAACGCGAGCGGATCGAGCGCGTGCTCGACGACGCGCAAGCATCGCTCAAACAAACGACTCATAAGCGCGAAGCCGTCCGCGCGGCGCTCGCTGCCTGGAGCCGGTATTTCGCCGAAGGCGATTGCCACGCGCCGCCCCCGCGTGAGGCGCTCAAGCTCACTGCCACGGCGCTTGCGAAGGCGACCAAGGTCAAATTCGCACCGCCCGACCATCCGTTCTTCGTGCTGGCGGACACGCTCGCTTCGGCCTCGGAAGCTTCCGAGCAGACTCATCGCCTGCGCTGGCTCGGCCTGCTAGCGCTGTGGCTCGACCAAGCGCCGCCGGCGCTCGCTGCGATGAAGCGCACGCGCCGGCTCGCATCGTTCGACGATCTGCTGGCCAATCTGCACGGCGCACTGATCGCGCACCCGTGGCTCGCGCAGACGCTGCGCGCACGGTACCCGGCCGCGCTCATCGACGAGTTCCAAGATACGGATCCCCTGCAGTTCGCCATTTTCGAGCGTATCTTCGCGAGCCCGGGAAGCGACGGGCAGGCGGGGCCGCTGTTTCTCGTAGGCGATCCGAAGCAAGCGATCTACAGCTTCCGCGCGGCGGACTTGCACACGTACCTCGCCGCGCGGCACGCCGCGACGGCGCGCTATACGCTCGCGGTCAACCAGCGTTCGACGGCTCCCCTCGTCGATGCGTGCAATCGCGTCTTCCGCGCCAATCCGAGCGCGTTCGTACTCGAAGGGCTCGATTACACTCCGGTGCGCGCAGCGCAGCGTTCGCGTGCGCCGCTGCTCGACGATGCCGATCCCGCGCGCACGCAAGGGGCGGACGGTGCGTTGCGCGTCTGGATGCTGCCTTCGGGGGACGCGGCGCTGCTCAAACGCGACGCACAGCGGCAGGCGGCGGAGGCTTGCGCCGCCGAGATCGTGCGTCTTTTGCGGGGCGCGCGCGAAGGTCGCGTCGCGCTTGGCGAGACCGCGCTGGCACCGGCCGACATCGCCGTGCTCGTACGGACGCACAAGCAGGGCAGCTTGATGAAGCGGGTGCTGGCGGCGTGGGGCGTCGGCAGCGTCGAGCTTGCGCAGTCGTCGGTGTTCGCGACGCTCGATGCCGAGCAACTCGAGCGTGTGATGGCGGCCGTCGATGCGCCAGGCGATTTACGGCGCCTGCGGGCCGCGCTCGCGGCCGATTGGTTCGGGCTCGATGCGCACGCGCTCGCGCGGCTCGCGCAACTCGCCGATTCGCCCGCACAGGCGCATGCCGATGAGGCGACGGCCTGGGTCGAGCGGTTCTCGCGCTATCGATCGCTTTGGCTCGAACGCGGCTTCGCGGCGATGTGGCGCGTCATGATGCGCGAGCTTGGCATGGGCGATCGGCTCATCGCGGGTCGCGACGGCGAGCGGCGCCTAACGGACGTCAACCATCTGGCCGAACTTGCTTCGGCGCGTGCGGCCGTGCATCCGGGCATCGCGCCCACGCTGCGCTGGCTTGCCGCCGAGCGCGCACGCGGCGGCGGCGAGGAGGCGCAATTGCGGCTGGAATCGGACCGCGACCTCGTGCAAATCGTCACCGTCCATAAAGCGAAGGGGCTCGAGTACGCCATCGTGTTCTGTCCTTTCCTCGGCGATGGTGCGCGGCCGGCCGGCGGGCATCCGCGCTTGCCCGACGCGCGCGAGTATCACGAGGACGAGGAAGAGGACGCGCCAGCGGGCGCGCGTGCCGTGCTTCACTACGGCTGCGAAGGCAATGAAGCCGAACAGGCCGAACGCGATGCTGCGCGCGAGGAAGCCGCGGAGCGCGCGCGGCTTGTCTATGTCGCGCTGACACGGGCCGTCCACCGTTGCTACCTGGTGGCGGGCCTTTACCTCTCGTCGCGCTCGACGAAGGAGTCACGGCGCAGCGTGCTCAATTGGCTCGTAGCCGGCGACGGCCGTCCATTCGAAGCGTGGTCCGACGATCCGCCCGACGAAGCGGCACTTTATGCTGCGTGGGCAGCGCTTGCCGACGGCCCCGTCTCGCTGGCCCCGCTGCCGTCGCCCGAGCGGCGCGTGCCGCTTGCACGAGCGACGCCCTCGAGCCGCCGTTTTGCCGCACGCCGCTTGCGCCGCACATTGACGCAGACCTGGCGCATTGCCAGCTTCAGTTCGCTTGCGGCATCCGCGGCGCGGCCCACGAGCGAGACGGTCGACGACGAGCCGAGGCCCGACCACGACGCCCTCGCCGCCACGCTTGAAGACACGCAGGCAGCGGCCGAGCCGGTGTGGCCCTCGCTGTTCGCGATTCCTGCGCGCACGGCCGCGGAGCTGCTGGCGGCCGACGATATCCTTGCGTTTCCGCGTGGCGCGGCCGCCGGCGAATGTCTGCATCGGATGTTCGAATTGGCGGACTTTTCCGATCCGCAGACCTGGCCGGCGGCCATCGAGCGGGCGCTCGCCGAGCGGCCCGTCGCCGCCGACGGCGAGACGGCCGCGCGCCTGCCCGCGATGATGGCGCGGCTGATCGCCGACGTGACGGCGTCGGAACTCGCGCCGGGCTTGACGCTCATGGCGCTCGATCCGGCACGCAGACTCAACGAATGGCCGTTCCTGTTTGCATCGCCGGCGCTCGATCTGTCCGCGCTCCGGCGGTTGCTCGTGCGGTACGGCTACCCGGACATCGCGCTCGAATCGGCGACGCTAGCGGGCTACGTGAAAGGCTTCATCGACCTGGTAGTGGAGCATGAGGGCCGTTTCTGGATCATCGATTGGAAATCGAATCATTTAGGCATCCATCCGGCCGACTACGGCGCAGCCGGGCTCGAGGCCGCGATGGCGCACCATGCATACCATTTGCAAGCGCTGCTCTACACGCTGGCGCTGCATCGCTATTTGAAGGCGCGCCAGCCTCGTTACGACTACGACGCGCATATCGGCGGCTATGCCTATTTGTTCGTGCGCGGCGTGCGTCCATCGTGGCGTGACGCTGCCGCGCCGGCTGGCGTGTATAGGCGCCGGCCGGCGCGAGCGCTGATCGACGCGCTCGATGCGCTGATGAGCGCGGGACGCGCACCATGACGGCCGAACACTACAGGAGGTCCGCATGAACGCTACCGCCCAGTCGTCACGGCCGGCGCCGTGGAGCGAGAGGGGCGAGTTCGGTACGGCCCTGGCCGAAGGTTTCGCGCGCCGGATCGGGGCGCTGGCGCAACGCTTGGGTGCGGATCCGGATGCCGTGCGCTGGGCACGCCGCGCCGCGTTCGCGGTCAGCGGTGCGACGAGCGTGGGTCATGTCTGCATATCGCTCCAACGTCTCGCGCAGCGCTACGCCGAGCCCTTCGACGCAGTCGTTGCGATGTTGCAGTCGAGCGGCGTGGTCTCGGACGGGACCGATGATGCGGCCGCACTACGGCCGCTGGTCGTCGATGCAACTGGCCGGCTTTACTTGGCGCGCTACTACGACGACGAACGCCGGCTCGCGAAGGCAGTCGTCGACCATGCGACGGCGGACAGCGGGGCCGATCTGCGGGGAGGCGCGCACGAGCATCGCGCCGCCGTCCTATACGGCGCCGCGGGCCCACGCGGTGTCGCGTTTGCCCGCGATCCCAGTTCCGATGCGGATCGGGCCGCGCGGGTCGCTCGACTCGAGCGCTTTTTCGGACCGTCCGATGCGAGCCAAGTCGATTGGCAGCGCGCCGCCGCTGCGTTGTCTTTGACGAGCCGATTGACCGTCGTGAGCGGCGGGCCGGGTACGGGGAAGACGACGACGGTTGTCGGTATGCTCGCTTGTCTCATCGATGCGAATCCCAGTTTGACGATTGCACTGGCCGCGCCGACGGGTAAGGCGGCGCAGCGTATGCAGGAGGCGTTGCTCGCACGGGCTGCGAGCTTGCCGGCCGAGATCGCCGATCGGCTGCCGCGCAGCGCGCAGACGCTGCATCGGCTACTGGGCCTTGGACAGGGGGTGCGCGCCCGCCACGGGCGCGACAATCCACTGCCGTACGATGTGCTCGTCGTAGACGAGGCGTCCATGATCGACGTGACGCTCGCGGCACAACTGTTCGATGCGCTTGCGCCGGACACCCGGCTCGTGCTGCTGGGCGACAGGGACCAACTCGCGGCTGTCGAAGCGGGGGCCGTGTTCGCTGAACTGAGCGCGCATCCGTCGTTCAGCGCGGCCGGCGTGGCCCGCATCGCGCTCGCGACGGGTGTGGACGAGGCGCGCGTGCGGGCGGTACTCCCGCGCCCCGAAGCGATGATCGAGGGGCCCCCCGCGGATGACGGCGCGCTGCATGCCGTGACGAGCGACGAGGACGCGATGGCGGTGTTCGAGCGGCTCGATTCGAGCGACGATGCATGGGCGTGGGCGGGGCTCGACGAGCCCGATATCGCGTATGGCGGTGAGCGCGTGCGCGCGGAGCCGCGCGAGCCGGGCGCTTCGATGCCCGAACGGGGGAGCGTCTCGCTTGGCCACGAGAGCCGCGCACCCGCGCACGACATGTCCGGCGACCCGCATGCGCTGGTCGATTGTGTCGTTTGGCTCGAGCGCAACTATCGGTTCGGGCTGGATTCGGCGATCGGTCGCCTATCGGTTGCGATAAGGCGAGGGGATGCCCAGGCCGCGCTCGACGCGCTCGGTGTGAGCGTGTCGGCCGAGGCTGATTTGTTCGGCGTGCTGGAGGATCAAACGCTCGCCGGGCAGGCCGCGCGCCCCGCGCAGGTTCGCGCCCCCGCCCGGCTCGACGAAGACGGCGGTTCCGCGTTGAACCCGCGCACGCTCGATCGCTTGGCGCAGGGCTTCTCGCCCTACGTGCAAGCGCTGACGGCCGCGCTCGCGCAGCCGGATTTCGATTGCGCGCCACTCTTCGATGCGCTGAACACGTACCGTATCCTTTGCGCGACGCGGCTTGGCTCGCGCGGCGTCGACGCGTTGAACGCGCATATGTCGGAGCATGTGCGCCGCGCCGCGCGCGTGCCGCTCGCGGTCGGCACGAGTTGGTTCCCCGGCCGCGCCGTGATGGTGGCTCGCAACGATTACGCGCTGGGCTTATTCAACGGCGACGTGGGCATTGCGCTGCTCACGGGCGAGGGCACGCTGCGCGTCTATTTCCGCACGGCCGACGGGGGCATGCGTGCCGTGACGCCGGCCGCGCTGCCGCCGCACGATACGGCTTTCGCATTGACGGTTCACAAGTCGCAGGGCTCCGAGTTCGATCACGCGGCGCTGATCCTGCCTTCGTCGACGAGTCGCGTGCTGACGCGCGAACTCGTCTATACGGCGGTCACGCGCGCACGAGAGACCGTGCGCGTCGTCGGCGCACGCGAAGTGCTCGCCGATGCGATCGCGGCGCCGACTCGCCGCGACTCCGGGCTGTTCGCTCGAATACAGGAGATTGGACGATGACGTTGCGCCATCACGTCCCACCCGAAGAAGTCGAGTTGACGGCTGTCCGCGCACAGGGGGCGGGCGGCCAGAACGTGAACAAAGTATCGAGCGCGATCCATCTGCGTTTCGACATCCGCGCGTCGTCGCTACCCGAGGTCTTGAAGATGCGGCTGCTTGCGCTCGGCGATCGACGCATCACGCGAGAAGGCGTCGTCGTCATCAAGGCGCAGGAGTACAGGACGCAAGAGATGAATCGAACCGCGGCATTGGCCCGGCTCGACGAATTGGTCGAAAGTGTCAGCGTGGCGCGCCGCGCACGCATCCCGACGCGGCCCACGCGGGCGTCGACGGCACGTCGTCTCGACAGCAAGACGCGCCGCTCGGGCATCAAAGCCGGACGTACGCGCGTGATCGATTGATGCAGTCGATCAAAGCAGGCAATCGGCTGGGGTGGGGCGAGGGGCAGCGCGATAGCGCGGTACCCGTGGGCGAGCGCCTTCGTTCAATCGCCCCCGGTCGAGGCGGGTTGCGAGCTCGACGCGAAGTCGACACAAAATACCTCGATTTCGCCGTTTCGTTCGACCGTGATGGCCGCCGTGTAGCAATCCCTGCCTTCCGTCAGCGAGTAGTGGGGGCCCATGACGGCGATCCGCCCCGGTGAAGCCAGTGCGCGCCTGAAGTAGGCACGACGCGACCAATTGCTGGCCGTGTCCGGAAACAACGGCGCGAGCCGAGCCGATTTTGCTCGGGGCTCGGACCCAATCGACGGCCGAAGCTGATCGCCGTACCGATCGACGACGAATACGCGCCGCGCCCAAGGGCTCTGGAAGGTCTGGTGCGCCGCGAGTGTCAGATCGCCAGTTCTCTTGTAGGTACGCGCGCCGTCGAGCACGGCTGCTTCGACGCTTGCGAACTCGACCGGCATCCCCGGCGCCACCGATCCACGCGTCCGAAAGCTAGTCCACATCGATTCGATCCGGGCGGGCGTGGCATCGCTCGCTGAAGCGATCGATGCATGCGGCTTGCCCAGCCAAAAGCCCTGGACGAAATCGACATCCGCTTCCATCAGCGCGACCACTTCATCCTCCGATTCGACGCCTTCGCCGAGCACCATCGTGCCGGCCCGGTGCAGCATCGTTACGAGTTGTGTGGCGAACTGATGGTCGCCAGGCGCCGCGATCCTCGCGACGAGCGAGCGATCGAGCTTGACGATATCGGGCCGCATGCGCCAGATCCGGTCGAAATTCGAAAACCCCGTGCCGAAATCGTCGATGGCGATGAGCGCGTCACGCTCGCGCAGCGATTCGACGATCCGCTCGAACTGCGGCTCATCCTTGCTTTGCTGTTCGACCACCTCGAACACCACGCGGTGATGGCCGATGCCGAAGTAGTCGCAGAGTTCGTCGGTAAACACATGGTGGTTCGGGCCGACGCGGAGCAACTGCGGCAACGCATTGACGAACAGCCACCCCGTCTTCACGTTTTGCTCGGCGAAGTTCGCGAAATGCACACAGCGGGCGAGCCGCTCGAGCGCGAGCGCGGGGCCCGTCGCTTTGGCGCGAGCGAATAATTGATCGGGTGCGATCAGTCGACCGTTGACGTCGGTGGCTCTCAAGAGTGCTTCGTAGCCGACGATTCGCTTATGCGTAATGGAGACGATGGCCTGGAACGCACTGCGCAGGGTCACGCCTTGATAGACGATGCACCAGCCGTCGGCATCGCGAGTGAGGTGCGGCAGGATGCCCGCCAGCGTCAGGTCCCGTTTGGACGACATTACGAGCGACGCACGTCCGCGCGCCGTGGCCGCGCGCGGCGGGCGTCGTGCCAGGTGCGGAAAGAGATCATGCTTGTTTCGCACGGCGAGGCGTTCGACAGAAAGCGAACGGAAAGACCTGGCATGTCGGACGGCGTCCATAGGGCAATGGGGCAGTGTAGCAAACTGTGAACCGAATGAATGTGCCCAGCGTACGGCGCGCCCGAGCGGGCCAGCGTGCGGCTGCAAACGCTGTGAGGGGAATGGGTGGAGGTACCGGTCGCCGCGCGTGCGCTGTCGAACGTTGGCGCCCGCCGAAGAACGAGCAGAGACGGGTTTTCCCGGGGGCGAACGGGCGCGCCCGGGCAGGTCGGGCCGGCCGTTATGCGTGCCGCTGCCGCAGGCCTGGAATACGCTTGATGACGCCGGTCGCGAGTGCGGTACCCACGAGCACGATGGCACAACCTTCGATCATGCTTGCGTTGACTCGCTCGTCGAGGAACAAGGCGCCCCACAGGATGCCGAAGACGGGGATGATGAAGGTGACCGTG
>Ga0207667_10000272_pt1 | contig 71730 bp, 69 predicted proteins | sample KBSCornC52_FD_184301 | JGI IMG/M metagenome (GOLD analysis project Ga0207667, IMG submission 184301) | Corn rhizosphere microbial communities from Kellogg Biological Station, Michigan, USA - KBS Corn C5-2 (SPAdes) (version 2) | ecosystem: Host-associated > Plants > Roots > Rhizosphere > Soil ... | reverse complement strand
GGCATCCGTGCTCGCCAAGGTCCGCAGAGACCGGCTGATGATCGAAGCCGACCCCGTGCACCCCGGCTACCACTGGACCGGCAACAAGGGCTACGCCAGCGCCGACCACTACGCGGCGATCGACGAACTTGGACCGAGCCCGCTGCACCGCTGGAGCTGGCTCAGGCAGCCCGGTCTCGACATCGCCGTCTAGACTCGTCAGCGATGGATGAGGACGAGTTCGAAGACTACGACCGCGAGGTCGAACTGGCTCTCTACCGCGAATACCGCGATGTGGTCGGCCAGTTCAAGTACGTGGTCGAGACCGAGCGACGGTTCTACCTCGCCAACGAGGTCAACGTCGAGCGTCGTGACACCGACAGCGACTTCTACTTCGAGCTGACGATGAACGACGTCTGGGTCTGGGATGTCTACCGCTCCGATCGATTCGTGAAGAGCGTGCGGGTGCTCACCTTCAAAGACGTGAACGTCGAAGTGCGCGGCGACAAGGACCTCGAGCTGCCGAAGGAACTCGCGCTCGACGAGTGACCCTTGCTGGTCGAGTAGCGCGAAGCGCGTATCGAGACCGGCAGAATATCGGCATGGCCGACGGCAGCAACTGGGACCGCGTCCCGATCGAACCGCAGAGCATCGACGCGCCCCTGTCGCGCTACGCCGCCTTCCTGGTCGTCACCATCAATGAGGGGGATGCTGCGCTCTCGACGGTGCGCGAGGTGCTAAGCGACCCAGGCGCCCTGGTGCGCGCGGTCGGGTTCCGCGACCTGGACGGCCGGCTCTCGTGCAACATCGGCATCGGGTCGGCCGCCTGGGACCGGCTGGGGATCCAGCCGCGGCCGGCGCAGCTGCGGCCGTTCTCGGCGATCCAGGGCGTTGCGCACAATGCGCCGTCGACCCCGGGCGATCTGCTGTTCCACATCCGGGCCGAACGCGACGACCTGTGCTTCGAGTTCGAACGGCTGCTGCTCGACGCGCTCGCGGGGGCTGTGACCGTCGTGGATGAGGTGCAGGGCTTCCGCTACTTCGAGGCGCGCGACCTGCTCGGCTTCGTCGACGGCACCGAGAACCCGACTGGACGCGGCATGCTCGACGCCGCTCTGGTGAGCGCCGACGACGACCCGGAGTTCGCGGGCGGCAGCTACGTGGTGGTGCAGAAGTACCTGCACGACCTGACCGTGTGGGCGGCGCTCGGCACCGCCGAGCAGGAGGCGATCATCGGCCGCACCAAGGCCGACAACGTAGAGCTCGAGCTGGCTGAGGGGGCGCGGCCCTCTCACAAGGACCTGAACACGATCACGGATGCCGACGGCACCGAGCACGACATCCTGCGCGACAACATGCCGTTCGGCCGCCCCGGCCACGGCGAGTTCGGCACCTACTTCATCGGCTACGCGGGCCAGCTCTGGGTGATCGAGCGGATGCTGCAGCGCATGTTCCAGGGCGCGCCCCCCGGGCAGTACGACCGCATCCTCGACGTGTCGACCGCGGTCACCGGCACGACGTTCTTCGTGCCGCCGATGGCGGTGCTCGAGTCGCTCGCGCCCTAGCCGGTCGAGTAGCGCGAAGCGCGTATCGAGACCGGCGGCCTATTCATCGTTCCGCCGCCAGATCGCGAACCGGTTGCCGGTCGGGTCGACCAGGTGGGCGAAGGTGATCTGCCCGTTGTCGATGAGGGGCACGGCAACGGTCGCCCCGAGGCTCTCGGCCTTCGCGATCGCGGCCGGCACGTCGTCGACGTGCACGTAGAAGACGGCCCAGCTGCCCATCCCGGTCGCGCTGGTGTCCCACAGCCCGCCCGCGTTGCCGTTGACCATCGAGTAGGCCTGCGGCGACGGCTCGCCGAAGGTCCAGCCGAACAGGCCGCCGTAGAACGCGCGGCTGGCGGCCGGGTCGGGGCTGCCGATCTCGAAGTAGTCCACCTGATTGGCCATCGCGGGCCTCCGTTCGTCGACGCCGGGTCGCGCGCGCGAGCTGCGGGCGCTGCATCCGGATGAGGCAGACGATGGCAGCGACCGCCGACACCGCGGCGAGCAGGATCGCCGCGCCGGGGAGGTCGCACCGATGAGCATGGTGACCTTCCGTCCTGCACAGGTCGCGTCAGCAACCGAGTCCCCGCAGTCGGCGTTCAGCGCCGACTGTCTGCCCGGTCGAGCCGTCATCCTCGTCCCATGGCCGCCAAAGACGAACTCGGTGCGCGGGGCGAGCGCCTCGCCGAGCGCCACCTGCTGCGCCGCGGGCTGACCCTGCTCGACCGCAACTGGCGGTGTCCGCAGGGCGAGATCGACCTGGTGCTGCGCGACGGCGACGAGGTCGTGTTCGTGGAGGTCAAGACGCGGTCGAGCGTCGCGTTCGGGCATCCACTGGAGGCGATCACCGCGGCCAAGCTCGCGCGGTTGCGGCGGCTCGCCGGTGCCTGGTGCGAGGCGCACCCGGGTGCCAGCCGCATCCGGATCGACGCGGTCGCCGTGATCGCGCCGCGCGACCTGCCGGCCGTGATCGAGCACCTTGAGCGGGTGTTCTGAATGGATGCCGTCTAGTGGCCATCGGGCGCGCGCACGCGATCTCGTTGCTCGGCCTCGAGGGCGCGGTGGTCGAGATCGAGGCCGACATCTCGAACAACCTGCCGGCGTTCGTGCTGATCGGGCTTCCCGACGCGGCGCTCGGTGAGGCGCGAGACCGGGTGCGTTCCGCGGCGGGAAACTCCGGCCTCCCGCTTCCCTCGCGCAAGCTCACCGTCAACCTGTCGCCCGCTGCGCTTCCCAAGCACGGGTCGGGATTCGATCTGGGGATCGCAATGGCCGCCCTCGCGGCCGACGGCCAGGTCTCGACCGAGTCGGTGGCACGGGTGGTGCACCTGGGCGAACTCGGGCTGGACGGCCGGCTGCGACCGCTCGCCGGCATCCTGCCCGCGGTGCTGGCAGCCGTGCGGGCCGGATTCGGCACAGTGGTCGTCCCGGCCGGCAACGCCGACGAGGCCGCCCTGGTGCCGGGGGTCCGGGTGGTGCCGGTGGTCTCGCTGCGCGACGCGGCGATCTGGCACGGTGCCGAGCTCGAGCCGATCCCGCTCGATGCGCTGATGCCCGCCGTGCCGACGGCCGCCCTCGACGACTCGGGTGACCTGGCCGACGTGATCGGCAATCCCGATGCGGTCGAGGCGATGCAAGTGGCCGCGGCCGGCGGCCATCACGTGTACCTCCTCGGCCCGCCCGGTGCCGGCAAAACAATGCTCGCTGCGCGCCTGCCCGGCCTGCTGCCCGACCTGACCGCCGAGGAGGCGCTCGAGGTCGCGTCCATCCGGTCCCTCGCCGGCATCCCGGTGCGCGGCGGGCTGTCGACTCGGCCGCCACTCGAGGCACCGCATCACACGGCGAGTGCCGCGGCGATCGTCGGAGGCGGCAGCGGTGTCATCCGGCCGGGAGCCGCCGCGCGCGCCGCGCACGGGGTGCTGTTCCTCGACGAGGCGCCGGAGTTCGCTCCGGCCGCGCTCGACGCCCTGCGTCAGCCGCTCGAGTCGGGCGTGATCGCCATCTCCCGGGCCACGGCCACGGCGCGGTTCCCCGCGCGGTTCCAGCTCGTGCTCGCCGCCAATCCCTGCCCGTGCGGCAACTCGGGCACCCGCGACGGGGACTGCCGCTGCACCGCGATGGCGGTGCGAAGATATCTCGGCCGGTTGAGCGGTCCGCTGCTCGACCGGGTCGACATCCGCATGGATGTGCATCGCATCACTGCGGGCCAGTTGCGCGCGAGCGCCGAGCTTCCGCGGCTGAGCACGGCCGCGGCCCGCGAGCGCATTCTGGTCGCGCGCGCGACGGCCGCCGAGCGGCTGCGGGCGACCCCGTGGCGTGTCAACGCGCACGTCGCAGGCTCCTGGCTGCGCTCGCCCATCGGATCGCCCGCGCGCGGGGCGACCGCGGCACTCGACCGGGCGTTGGAGCGCGGTGGCATCACCATGCGCGGCTACGACCGTGTTCTTCGGCTGGCCTGGACGCTGAGCGACCTCGATGGCACCTCCCGTCCCGCCGCCGATCACATCGGCCGGGCCCTCTACCTGAGAAAGGCGGCACGATGACGATTCTCGGTCTGGCCGAAGCGATGGTCGCTCCCTTGATCCGCGCCCTCTGCCCCGACGACGCGGACCTCGATCGCGAGGCGATCGCCGAACGATTCGCACGAGCCGCCTGGAGTGCCATCGCCGAGCCCGGCGATCGCGACGCGGGGCACCTGGTGGCGCTTCTGGGTGCCGAGGCGTCGCTCGGAGCGCTGACCGCTGTGCCCTGGCCTCCCATCGACCCGAATGCGATCGATGTCGCGCCTCTCGAGCAGGCTCTGGCCCGGGTCGGCGACCTCGACCTCGACCGCGACGATCTGGTGGATGCGGTGAAACGGTGGCGCCCGCGCGTCGCGGTTCCGACGGTCCTGCTCGCGTTGCGGCAGGCGGCGCGTTTCGGCGCCGGACTGCTGGTGCCGGGCGACCCGGACTGGCCGCTCGGGGTGGACGAACTGGGGGAGCACGCTCCGCTCGCCCTGTGGGCGCGCGGCGACCGCACGCTCCTCGGGCGCCTCGAGCGCTCGGTGGCGATCGTCGGTGCCCGTGCCGCAACCGGGTACGGGGAGCATGTCACCGTCGAAGCATCCAGCGGTCTGGTCGACCGCGGCTTCACGATCGTGTCGGGTGCGGCATACGGCATCGATGGGATCGCCCATCGCGCCGCGCTCGCGAGTTCGGGTTCGACGGTCGCCTTCCTGGCCGGCGGGGTCGACCGGTTCTATCCCGCGGGCCACGAAGCCCTGCTGACCCGGATCGTCGAGCGCGGCGTCGTCGTCTCGGAGGTGCCGCCCGGCACGGCGCCGACCCGGTGGCGGTTCCTTCAGCGCAACCGGCTGATCGCCGCCGCCAGCCGCGCGACCATCGTCGTCGAGGCCGGATGGCGGTCGGGATCGCTCAACACCGCCAGCCACGCCGCGACACTGGGCCGCCCGGTCGGAGCCGTGCCGGGGCCGGTGACCAGCGCCGCGTCGGCAGGGTGCCACAAGCTGCTCCGCGAGACTCCTGCCGTGTGCGTCACCAACGCAGACGAGATGGCCGAACTGGTGGCGGGCGATCCGCCCCTGGTGGCGGGCGACCCTGCCCTGATGGCAGACGACCCGGCCCCGGCGGCGACCGAGCAGCCGCCTAGTCGGCGATCCGCTCCGATCTCGCCGGCGATCGATCCGACCGGCACCCGGGTGCGGGTGCTCGACGCGCTCAGCGATCGGTCCGGGCGATCGGTTACCAGGATCGGTCAGCTGACGGGGTTGGCCGCCGACCGGGTCCGGGCCGAGTTGGGGCTCCTTGAGCTGGAGGGGATCGTGCGCGAGCTCCCGGCCGGCTGGCAGAAGTTCACCGTTAAGCAGGTGGAGGCTCGGCGCGGCTAGAGTGCGCAGCATGATCCAGCTCGGGCAGTACGCCCCGCCGACGCACACCATCGCGCACCTCAGCGACACGCACTACCTGGGCGGCAAGCGCCCGCTGTACGGCAAGCTCGACACCGACCGCACCCTGGCCCGCGCTCTCGAACAGCTCGAGCGCTCCGGCACCAACCCGAGCGCCATCGTCATCACCGGCGACCTGGCCGACCTGGGCGAGCCCGACGCCTACCAGCGCCTGCGCGATAAACTGCAACCGGTCGCCGACCGGATGGGCTCGAAGATCATCTGGGTGATGGGCAACCACGACGAGCGCGGTCCGTATTCGGCCGCCCTGTTCGGCGGCGAGCACGGCGGCCCGGCACCCGATGCCCCGCAGGACCGGATCTACGACATCGACGGCCTGCGCATCATCGCGCTCGACAGCTCGGTGCCCGGCTACCACCACGGCGAGTTGACCTACGAGCAGCTGTCGTGGCTCGAGGAGGTTCTGAGCGTCCCCGCGGCCCACGGCACGCTGCTCGCGCTGCACCATCCGCCGCTGCCCAGCCCGATCGAGATCATGGCGATCATCGAGCTGCAGGAGCAGGACCGGTTCGCCGAGGTCATCCGCGACACGGACGTGCGCGGCATCCTCGCGGGGCACCTGCACTACTCCACGTCGGGGACGTTCGCCGGCATCCCGGTCTCGGTCGCCTCGGCCACCTGCTACACGATCGACGCCAGCGCGCCGCCCGAGACCCTGCTCGGCGTGGACGGCGGCCAGTCGATCAACCTGGTGAACCTCTACGGCGACAGCCACACCCGCACCGTCACCCACTCCATCGTGCCGATCGGCGACTTCACCCAGGTCGCCGGATTCTCGGGCGTGTTCCTCGACAAGTTGGCGTCGATGACACCCGACGAGCGCCGCGAGGCGTTCTCGAGCAAGACCTCGGAGTTCAGCGTGGCTGAGGCCGACAGCTCGAGGTAGCGGCGACGATGGCCCCATGGAGTTGCGCGCCGCGATCGAGGCGTTCGCCCGTCACCTGACGGTCGATCGCGGCTTCAGCGAGCACACCGTGCGGGCCTACCGAGGCGACCTGAGCGACCTGGCCGGATTCGTCGAAGATCGGGCGCTCGCCACCTCCGATGCCGCTGACCCGAATCGCGGCGCCGTCGACGTGCGCGAACTCGACCTCGAGGCGCTGCGCGACTGGCTCTGGCAGGGCAGTAACGCCGGACTCGCCAAGTCGAGCCTGTCGCGGCACTCGGCGGCCGCGCGCGGCTTCACCCGCTGGCTGGTGACCACCGGCGAGGTCACGGCGGATGCGGCGGCCCGCCTCAAGGCGCCGCGCCCCGACCAGCATCTTCCGCGGGTGCTCACCCGCGGGCAGATGACCGGGATCTTCGAGGGCCTGGCGGCCCGGTCGGAGGGCGGTGATGCGGTGGCGGTCCGTGACCAAGCGATCGTCGAACTGCTCTACGCGACCGCGATGCGCGTCAGCGAGCTCACGGGCCTCCGCCTGGGCGACGTCGATCGCACCCGGCTGACTGTGCGCGTGCTGGGCAAGGGCGGAAAGGAGCGGGTGGTCCCCTTCGGTGTGCCGGCGGCGCGGGCGCTCGACCGCTACCTGGCCGAGGCGAGGCTGGTGCTGCGCGGCGCCTCCGTCGCGCCCGGCGCCGACCCCGGCATCCTGTTCCTGAACTCGCGCGGCTCGGCGTTGAACACCCGTTCGGTGTACGAGCTGGTCGCCGGGCTGCTGCGCGAACTGCCCGGCAGCGGGCCGTCCGGGCCGCACGCCTTCCGGCACACCGCCGCCACCCACCTGCTCGATGGGGGAGCGGATCTGCGCGCGGTGCAAGAGATCCTCGGGCACGCGAGCTTGTCGACCACCCAGATCTACACGCATGTCTCGGCCGAGCGGCTGAAGCAGAGCTACGCGAGCGCGCACCCTCGCGCGTGAACTCCGCTTGGGGAAGTCGCGATCAGCGACTTCCGCGGTTCACGCGGCGTGAGCAACTGAGGTTCCTGGCCCATCTGTCCGCCGACACCGAGAGCAACGTTCTCAGCCCGTTGGATACAACACCGACCACCCCACCCCGCCCAGGAACAGCAGCGGATTGACGTACTCCCCGTCGACCCGCGCGCCGAGATGCAGGCACGGCGACGCACAGTGCCCGGGCAGCAGCGTGCCGATCACCTGCCCGCGCGTGACGTGATCGCCCGCGACCAGTTCGGTCTGCACCGGTTCGTAACTCGAGAGCACGCCGTCGGCGTGCTCGATCGAGACCACGGGGCGATCGACCACGAATCCGGCGAAGTGCACGACCCCGTCGGCGGGGGCCAGCACGGACGCGCCGGCGGCCGATCGGATGTCGATCCCGCGATGACCGGGAGCGTACGGCCCGGCCGGCGCGATGTACGGCCGCGCCAGAGCGTGCGCCCCGGAGACCGGCCAACTCCACGTTCCGAGCTCGGCCACGGGCGGCCTCACCCCGGCGGGCGGCCCGGCCGCCGCGGGCGCGGGCGAGCCGCCCACGGCGAAGCCGACGATCAGCACGAGCCCCAGCGTCCGGAACCACATGGCACCAGCGTCACTCGAGGGATGCGGGCCAGACCGGGACGGAGTCGGAGAGGGGGAGAACCCCACGACCAGCGGCCGGGGAAGGAATCCCGCCCTCCTGCTACACTGAACACCGCACTCCGCTCCGGCGGGGTGACTACGCGTGCCCACGCACGGCCCCGAGAAATCGACAGGCCGCGCGGCACCGGCCTCCACATCCCTCAGTCATCGCGGCTTCGCAAGTTGCCTCGAAAGTGGATGTGCGCCCGGGCACCAGGGATCGTGAGCCATCCGGCGTCACGGCGAACAACTGAGATCGTCTGAGAAGACACAACCGTGCGGGCGAGAGCCTGCCCAGAAAAGGAACACGACCATGGCCGTCGTCACCATCCGCCAGCTGCTCGACAGCGGCGTCCACTTCGGACACCAGACCCGCCGCTGGAACCCGAAGATGAAGCGCTTCATCCTGACCGAGCGCTCGGGCAGCCACATCATCGACCTGCAGCAGTCGCTGAAGCACATCGACACCACCTACGACTACGTGAAAGAGACCGTGGCCCACGGCGGCACCATCCTCTTCGTCGGCACCAAGAAGCAGGCGCAGGAGGCCATCGCGGAGCAGGCCACCCGCGTCGGTCAGCCCTACGTGAACCAGCGCTGGCTCGGCGGTCTGCTCACCAACTTCCAGACCGTTTCGAAGCGCCTGGCGCGCATGAAGGAACTGGAAGAGATCGACTTCGACGACACCAGCAAGGGCTTCACCAAGAAGGAGCTGCTGATCCAGAAGCGCGAGCTGGTCAAGCTGCACAAGACCCTGGGCGGCATCCGCAACCTCACCAAGACGCCGTCGGCCATCTGGGTCGTCGACGCCAAGCGCGAGCACCTCGCGGTGAACGAAGCGACCAAGCTCGGCATCCCGGTGATCGGCATCCTCGACACCAACGCCGATCCCGACGAGCTCCAGTACCCGATTCCGGGCAACGACGACGCGATCCGCTCGGTGGGCCTGCTCACCCGCATCATCGCGGATGCCGTGGCCGAGGGCCTGATCCAGCGCCACCAGAAGGCCGAGGAGTCGGGCAACGTCAGCGCGGTCGAACCGCTCGCCGAGTGGGAGCGCGAGCTGCTCGAGGCCAGCGAGACCCCGCAGAGCACCGCCGAGCGCATCGAGGCCGTCGACCAGAGCGATGCCACTCCCGAGGTCAAGGCCGAGGAGGTCGCCGAGATCGTCGCCGCCGAGACGCCGACCGAGGAGAACGACGCGGATGCCGCGGCGCTCGCCGAGGCGACCGCTCAGGCCGACCCGGCCGTCGTCATCCATCACCACCCGGAGACCGACGACGAGACCGAGGCGCGCATCGAGGCCGAGGAGGCCGTCCCCAGCGAGCCGACGGCCGAGGCCGCCGAGGTGGTCGCGGCCGAGAAGGCCGCCGCGAAGAAGCCGGCTGCCAAGAAGCCGGCCGCCGACAAGCCCGCCGCCAGCAAGTAACTCTTTCCACGACGAACCAGTAAGGAACAGATCCATGGCCAACTTCAGCCTGGAAGACGTCAAGACCCTGCGCGAGCGCCTGGGCACCGGCATGGTCGACACCAAGAACGCCCTGGTCGAGGCCGAGGGCGACATCGAGAAGGCCGTCGAGATCCTGCGCCTCAAGGGCGCGAAGGGCAACGCCAAGCGCGCCGACCGTTCCACGAGCGAGGGCCTCGTGGCCGTCGTCGAGAGCGCGACCGCCGTGACGATGTTCGAGCTCGCCTGCGAGACCGACTTCGTCGCCAAGAACGAGAAGTTCGTCGCGCTCGCCGACAGCATCTCGCAGGCTCTCGCCGACTCCGGCGCCGAGACCGTGGATGCCGCACTGGCGACCAAGGCAGGCAGCGGCACCGTCGCATCCCTGATCGAGGACCAGGCCGCGACCCTCGGCGAGAAGGTGGAGCTGCGTCGGATCGTGCGCCTCAGCGCCGACCACTACGCCGTCTACCTGCACCGCACGAGCAAAGACCTGCCGCCGCAGATCGGCGTCGTCGTCGCCTACTCGGGTGACGACGCCGAGACGGCGCGCAGCATCGCCCAGCACATCTCGTTCGCCGACCCGCAGTACCTGTCGCGCGACGACGTGCCGCCGGCCGAGGTCGAGAACGAGCGCCGCATCGTCGAGCAGATCAGCCGCGAGGAGGGCAAGCCCGAAGCGGCGCTGCCCAAGATCGTCGAGGGCCGCGTGGGCGCGTTCTACAAGCAGATCGCCCTGCTCGAGCAGGACTACGCCCGCGACAACAAGCTGACCGTGGGCAAGGTGGTCGCCGACGCCAAGTTGAAGATCGAGGGATTCGCCCGTTTCAAGGTCGGCGCGTAACCCGGCCCAGTCTCACGAAGGGTCGCTTTCGGCCGTCCGGCGCACCAGCGTCACGGCAGATGGCGGCCCTTCGGCGTTGCCGGACGCGTTAGCCTGAGGGTGTGCGCGAACAGCCGGTGATCCTCCTCACCGGCGCCACCGATGGGCTGGGCCGGGCATTGGCGGATCGCCTGGCTTCCGCCGGGGCGAACCTGATCCTGCACGGCCGGGACGCCGAACGGCTGGCCTCGGTCGCCGACGAGATCGCCGCATCCGGAGCCGAACGGCCGCGCGCCGTCTGCGCCGACCTCGCCGACCTCGCCGAGGTCGCCCGCCTGGCCGAGGATGTCGCGGGCATGACCGACCGACTCGACGTGCTGATCAACAACGCGGGCATCGGCAGCGGCGAGCCGGAGGGGCACGAGCGCCGGGTCAGCGCCGACGGCTACGAATTGCGGTTCGCCGTGAACTACCTGGCGGGATTCCGCCTGACGTTGGGACTCATCCCACGGATGCGCTCGGCGCGCGCCGCCGACGGCCCGGCCCGCATCGTCCTGGTCTCGTCACTCGGGCAGCAGCCCCTGGACTTCGGCGACCTGATGCTCACCCACGGTTACTCGGGGCAGCGGGCGTACAACCAGTCCAAGTTGGCGCAGATCATGTTCGGCATCGAACTGGCCCACAAGCTGCCGGCCAGCGAGATCACGGTGAACAGCCTGCATCCCTCGACCTACATGCCGACCAAGATGGTGCTCAGCAACGGCGTCGACCCGATCGACACCCTCGAGGCAGGCGTGGATGCCACGGCCCGGCTCGTTCTCGATCCCGAGCTCGACGGCAAGACCGGCCGCTTCTACGATCGGCAGCGCGAGGCGCAGCCGCACGAGCAGGCGTTCGACCCGGTCGCGCGCCGCGAGCTGTGGCTGCGCAGCCTGGAGTTGACGCGCATCCACGACCCGTTCGCGTAGCCTGGACCGAACACCCACCCCCGCCGCTGGAGGACAGCCATGACCGATCGCCGCCGCCGCGTTCTTCTGAAATTGTCGGGTGAGGCGTTCGGCGGGGGCCAACTCGGGGTGAATCCCGACATCGTCAGCGGCATCGCCAAAGAGATCGCCGAAGCCGCGCCGAACGGCCCCGACGACCCGGACGGCGTCGAGGTCGCGGTCGTGGTCGGCGGAGGCAACTTCTTCCGCGGCGCCGAGTTGAGCCAACGCGGCATGGATCGCGGCCGCGCCGACTACATGGGCATGCTCGGCACGGTGATGAACGCGCTCGCCCTGCAGGACTTCCTGGAGCAGGCGGGCGCGCAGCCGCGGGTGCAGTCGGCGATCGCCATGACCCAGGTGGCCGAGCCGTACATCCCGTTGCGCGCCGAGCGCCACCTGGAGAAGGGCCGCATCGTGATCTTCGGCGCCGGCGCCGGGCTGCCCTACTTCTCCACCGATACCGTGAGTGCGCAGCGCGCGCTCGAGATCGGCGCCGACGCCGTGCTGGTCGCCAAGAACGGCGTGGATGGGGTGTACACGGCCGACCCGCGCACGGATCCCACCGCGAAGAAGTTGGAGACCCTGAGCTATCAGGACGCCCTGGTTCAGGGCCTCAAGGTCGTCGATTCGACCGCCTTCAGCCTGTGCATGGACAACAGCATGCCGATGGTGGTGTTCGGCATGGAGCCGGCCGGCAACATCACCAAGGCGCTCCGCGGCGAGAAGATCGGGACGCTGGTGACCGCATGAGCACGCCGTCGAACCACCAGACCACGCAGAGCCACCCGCCGCAGACGCTCGCCAAGCAGACGCGCACGCGCAAGGCCTGGGATGTGGCGCTGTCGATCGTGCTGCTCGTGCTGAGTTATGCGGCCTTCCTGATCGGCGCCCTGTTCGCGGTCTTCAGCGTGGCGTTCATCGACTATTGCCCGGAGCCCTGCCACGCAGGCGCGGCGGCCGGGGCCCAGGTGGTTGCGGGCATCGCGATTGCGATCGTGGCCCTGCTCGGCACGATTGCGACGATCGTGCTCCTCGTCGTCCGGCGCCGCGCCTGGTGGGTCGCCGCCGCCACCCTGCTGCTCGTCGTGATCGGCTGGATCGCGGGCTTCATCGGGTATGCCGTCGCGCTCAATGCGACGTAGCCGGTGACCGATCCGTTCGACCGGTACGGCTCCGACGTGCTCGCGGATGCCCGCGCCGCCAACGCCGCGCGCGCGATTCCCACTGTCGACGCCAGGCCGGGCGAGGTGCTCGAACTGCCGGACGGTTTCGTCGGGGCGGTGACGCGCGTCGAGCGCGGCACGGTCGAGCTCGAGGATCGCCATGGCAGCCGCCGGGTGTTCCCGCTGGGACCGGGGTTCCTGGTCGACGGCAGACCGGTCGTGGTGCGCGCTCCGGCCGCCGCGGCGCCGCGCCCGGGTGAGCTGCGCACCGCGTCCGGATCGCGCGTGCCCGAGCCCCAGCGCGCCCGGGTCGCCCGGGCGCACCGCATCTTCGTCGAGGGCCGTCACGACGCCGAGCTGGTGGAGAAGGTGTGGGGGTCGGATCTGCGGGTCGAAGGCATCGTGGTCGAGTACCTCGAGGGCATCGATCACCTCACCGCGGTTCTGCGCGAGGTGAAGCCGGGGCCCGAGCGGCGCATCGGCGTCCTGGTCGACCACCTGGTCGCCGGGTCGAAGGAGAGCAGGATCGCCGAGCAGGTGACGAGCCCGCACGTGCTGGTGGTCGGGCATCCCTTCATCGATGTCTGGCAGGGGGTCAAGCCGGCTCGCATCGGTCTGGATGCCTGGCCGGTGATCCCGAGAACGCGCAATGGCGAGCCGGTGGACTGGAAGCACGGCATCTGCGAGGCACTGGGCTGGCCGCACGCCGACCAGGTGGATATCGCAGCGGCCTGGCAGCGCATCCTCGGCTCGGTGCGGGATTACCGCGATCTCGAGCCGGCCCTGCTGAGCCGAGTCGAGCAACTGATCGACTTCACCGCCACACCGTAAGCTTGCGGCAACGGGTAGCGAAGGAGTGTGCCGTGATCAGTGACGTTCTCGCCGAGGCGACGGAGAAGATGAACCGTGCCGTCGAGGTCGCCAAAGACGACTTCGCCACGGTTCGCACCGGTCGTGCGAATCCGGCGCTGTTCCTCAAGATCATGGTCGAGTACTACGGCACGCCGACCCCGCTGGCTCAGCTCGCCAGCCTGCAGAATCCCGAAGCCCGCACCCTGATCGTGACGCCGTACGACAAGACGGCGCTCAAAGAGATCGAGAAGGCGATCGTGGCGTTCCCGAACCTCGGGGCCACGCCGACCAACGACGGCAACATCATCCGGGTGACCATGCCCGAGCTCACCGAGGAGCGCCGCAGGGAGTACGTGAAGATCGTCCGTGCCAAGGGCGAAGACGCCAAGGTGGCCATTCGCAACGTGCGCCGCAAGGCCAAGGACGATCTCGATGCGCTGAGCAAAGAGGTCGGCGAAGACGACATCTCGCGTGCCGAGAAAGAGCTCGACGCGCTGACCAAGTCGCACGTCGACGGCATCGACGATGCGCTCAAGCGCAAAGAAGCCGAACTGCTCGAGGTCTGATGTCCACGCCGCCGCCGGAGCCGACCCAGCCGCACGCGAAGAAGCATCCCCCGACCCGCGCAGAGTTCGAGGCGCGCGCCCAGGAGGCCCGCGCCGACTTCGAGGCCCGCGCGCTGGAGGCCAGGGCGCAGTTCGATGCGACCCAGGAGAAGATCCGCGCTCGCACCGGCCGCAACCTGCTCGCCGCGATCGGGATCGGGGTCGCGCTGGGCGCCGTCTTCCTGGCCAGCCTCATCATCCCGAACCTCAAGTGGCTGTTCATCATCTTCGGCGCCGGCCTGATCGGATTCACGGTCTTCGAGCTGTCGAGCGCGCTGCGCCAAGCCGGGCGCGACATCCCGCGCGTCGCGTCGACGCTGGTCGCGGTCGCGGTGGTGCCGCTGGCGTTCTTCTTCCACGTGCAGGGGCTGTGGCTGGCCACCATCGGCGCGGTGATCCTGGTCTCGCTCTACCGCCTGATCGAGCTGGCGGTCCGCGCCAGCCACCGCACCGGAGCGCGCGCGGTCTGGCTCGATCTCGGAGCCGGCGCCTTCATCCAGATCTACGTCACCTTCATGGCCGGGTTCTACCTGGTGCTCACCGGCTCCGACGGCGGCGAGTGGTGGACGCTGGCCTCGATCATCACCGTCGTGGTCACCGACGTCGGGGCCTACGCCACCGGGCTGCGGTTCGGCCGCCACAAGCTGGCACCCAACATCAGCCCCGGCAAGACTTGGGAGGGATTCGCCGGCTCGATCGTGTTCGCCGTCGTGGCGGGCATCCTGCTGGCGATCCTGATGCTGCACCAGCCCTGGTGGGTCGGACTGGTGATGGGCGTGCTGCTGGCCCTGGTCGGCACTGCGGGCGACCTCACCGAGTCCCTGATCAAGCGGGACATCGGCGTCAAAGACATCTCGACCTGGCTGCCGGGCCACGGCGGCTTTCTCGATCGCCTGGATTCGATCCTGCCCAGCGCCGCGGTGGCGTACATCATCTTCCTGATCGTCAGGTAACGCCTGGGCCCGACCCTCAGCGGGGCTCGGGTACCATAGCCCGCGTGAGTTCGACCTTCCCGCACACCCGCCGATCGCGACTCGGTTACGACGTCGACGAGGTCGAGGACTTCCTCGAAGACGCGCGTCGCGCGTACACCGCCGAGGGAGCCGGGGCGACCCTGGTCTCGGCCGACTCCATCCGCGACACCGGATTCACCATGAGAAAGGGCGGCTACTCGCCCGAAGCCGTGGACGCGGCCCTCGAGCGCCTCGAAGACGCGTTCGCCGTCCGGGAGCGCGAGCGCGCCATCGCCCAGGCCGGCGATCAGAACTGGTACGCCCGCGCGCGCAGCAGCGCCCAAGCCATCCTGGATCGCATCGTGCGACCGCGCGGCAAGCGCTTCAGGCGGGTGTCGATCTTCACGCTCGGCTACTCGGTACGCGAAGTGGACGCGCTCACCGACCGGGTCGCGCAGTACTTCCAGAAGGGCAGGGCCCTGAGCATCGACGAGGTGCGCACCTCGGCCTTTCACGGTCAGCGTGGCGGCTATCAGGAGGCTCAGGTCGACGTGCTGCTCGACGCGGTGACGCGCGTGATGCTGGCGGTGCGCTGAGCCGCTCCCACCCGATCGGGGGATCGCGGTTCCGGGGCGCGGACAGTGGGTCTGCGTAGACTGGCTGTACTGTGATCGGCTACCAGCGTCGGGGGGCGCACTATCGACCAACGGTCGAAGTGGCGCACGAGGAGCGGCATGTCCGCACCCCGGGGTCGCTTCCGGTCTTCGCGGCCTTCGCCTGCCTGGCGCTCGTGGGAGTGAGCCTGGGCTCGCCGCACGTCCCGAGCCAGGCGGATCCGCTGGCGCACAGCACGCGCGTCGGCGCTCAGAGCCTCGCCATCGACGTCGACGCGGTCGACGCCGTGACGCGCGATGGATTCCGGGTCACCAAGATCTCGGTCGCCAAACCGGCTCCGGCCGCCGGCATCCCCGATCCCGGAACGGCACAGGCCATCGCCCTCGGCATGTTGACCGCGCGCGGCTGGGGCAGCAGCGAGTTCGACTGCCTGGTCGCGCTCTGGAACCGCGAGTCGCACTGGAACGTCTACTCGCTCAACACCAGCTCGGGGGCGTACGGGATCCCGCAGGCGCTGCCCGGCAACAAGATGGCGAGCGCCGGCGCTGACTGGGCAACCAATCCCGCGACCCAGATCACCTGGGGCCTCGGCTACATCACCGCGCGCTACGGCACGCCGTGCGGCGCCTGGAACCACAGCCAGGCCAAGGGGTGGTACTGAGTCAGTTTTCTGCGCCGCCGCCTCTGCGGCGCAGCCGCGGAGCGCGACGTACACGCCGCCGCGCTCCGCTCCGCTAGTCTTCTGCGCCGCCGCTTCTGAGGCGCAGCCGCTGCGCGCGACGTACACGCCGCCGCGCTCCGCTCCGCTAGTCTTCTGCGCCGCCGCTTCTGCGGCGCAGCCGCTGCGCGCGACGTACAGGCCGCCGCGCTCCGCTCCGCTAGTCTTCTGCGCCGCCGCTTCTGCGGCGCAGCCGCTGCGCGCGACGTACAGGCCGCCGCGCTCCGCTCCGCTAGTCTTCTGCGCCGCCGCTCCTGCGGCGCAGCCGCTGCGCGCGACGTACACGCCGCCGCGCTCCGCTGGGCACCGATCGCTATGCGGCCAGCCGCGCGGCTGAGAGGCCCTCTGCGGCCTCCAGTGTCGTGGTCCCGTTGTGCTCAGCGGCGCGGAAGATCTCCGCGATCGTGTCGCCGATCGCCTCGACCCGAGCGTCGATGGCGGCCGGGTCGGCATCCGGCTCCGACGCCATAGACAGGTAGATCACGCCCCCCGCGTTGACCACGAAGTCGGGAGCCCACAGGATGCCGCGCGCGGCCAGCGCCTCGGCACCGTCGTGCCGCGCCAACTGGTTGTTGGCGGCGCCCACGACCCCGCGCGCGCCCAGTTCGGCGATCACCTCGGGGGTGAGCACGCCGCCGAGCCCGCAGGGCACGAACAGATCCGCCTCGATCCGATGCGCCTGGCCCACTTCGACCCAGCTCGCACCCAGATCGTCGGCGAGCGCCTTCTTGGCCGGATCGACGTCGGCCACGCTGAGTCGAGCGCCGTCGGCGGCCAGCAGGCGGGCCAGCCGGCCACCCACCTGGCCCAGGCCCGAGATCACGATGTGCCGGCCGGCGACCTCGCGACTGCCGAACAGCGCGTCCAAGGTCGCGAGGATACTGGCGTGCACGCCGGCCGCGGTCGCATCCGCCGGCTCGCCCACTCCGCCCTGTTCCGGCGGCAGCCCGCACACGTGCGCGGTGCGCTCGGCGACGATGGCCATCAGCTCGGCGCTGGTGCCGACGTCTTCCGCGGTCATGTAGGCGCCGTCGAGACTCTCGACGGCATCCCCGAGGTCGAGCATGGCGTCGCGCTTCTGCGCATCGGTGAGCACAGTGCCGGTCGGAACCTGGATCACTGACTTGCCCCCGCCGCGCGCCAGCCCGGCGGCCGAGTTCTTGAGCGTCATCGCCGCGGAGAGCCGCAGCGCGTCGGCCAGGGCATCCGTCCAGTTCTCGTACTGCCAGAGCCGGGCTCCGCCGAGAGCCTGGCCGAGCTTCGTCGAGTGGACCGCGACGATGATGGTCAACCCGGAGCGGGGACCGGTGGTGATCAGCACGCGTTCGTGCGTAAGGGGAACCGTCGAAAGGGGTTCGGGCGACGTCATTGTCTTCTCCTGGATACGGCGCCTTGTGAGCGCGCGACTGGTGGGCGCTGTTGTGGGCGCCACTCTGAAACTCTATCCAGGAACCGGCTGTTTAGACTTGCCGCTATGCCTCGCTCGAATCGTCCGCGTTCCTCGCGCGCGCACGAGCAGGAGCCCGAGCCGCTCGATCTCGAGCGCGCATTGATGGGCCGGTTGCGCACCGAGGCGAAGCGCGACGGGGTGTGGAACGTGCAGCCGCAGGCCGCGAGTTCCGCCGTCAAGAGCTACCTCTGCCCCGGATGCGGGCTCGAGATCGCACCCGGCACGGCGCATCTGGTGGCCTGGCGCGCCGACGGGATCATGGGTGCGGCCGAGGATCTGGCCGCTCGGCGGCACTGGCACACGCACTGCTGGAAGATCACCGCGTGACCGTGACCGAGATCACCGGGGGAGTCGAGCTACCGGCCCGCCGGCAGGACATCGAACTGCACACCTCCGATGGCTTGACGCTGGTGGGGGAACTGGCCCTGCCGGCCGAGAAGCCGCCGGTCGCGACCCTGGTGTGCCTGCATCCGCTTCCCACGCACGGCGGATTCATGGACTCCCACATCCTGCGCAAGGCGGCCGCTCGCCTGCCCGCCCTGGCCGATCTCGCGGTGCTGCGGTTCAACTTCCGGGGCGTCACCTCGCCGCGCGGCCGCTCGGAGGGCGAGTTCGGCAACGGGGTCGAAGAACGTCACGATCTTGCCGCCGCCATGGACTTCGTGGGACAGCTCTCGCTGCCCGACCCGTGGCTGCTCGGCTGGTCGTTCGGAACGGAGGTCGTGCTCAGGTGGGGGCTGGAGCATCCCATCGCCGGCGCGATCCTGCTCTCGCCGCCCCTGCACCGCGCCACCGAGGCCGACCTGGCCGCCTGGGCCGGGAGCGGCATCCCGCTGGTGGCGATCATCCCGGAATTCGACGACTACCTTCGCCCGGCAGAGGCCCGCGAGAAGTTCGCCGTGGTCCCGCACGCCCAACTGGTCGCCGTCGAAGGCGGCAAGCACCTGTGGGTGGGCGAGAAGCAGACCCGGCGGGTGCTGAGCGAGATCGTCGAACACGTCAATCCGGCAGCGCTCCCGCTGCCCACCGAATGGAATGGAACCCTGCCATGAGAGCTGTCACCCCGACCGAGTTCGCCGCCCTGGGCGACGATGCCGTGCTGATCGATGTCCGCGAGCCGGACGAGGTCGCGGCCGCCAGCATCCCGGGTGCACTGGTGATGCCGATGAGCACGCTCACCGAGCACCTCGACGAGTTGCCCGAGGGCACCCTCTACGTCATCTGCCACGCCGGCGGACGGAGCGCCCGCGTCGTCGGCGCGCTCGAGCAGCAGGGCTACGACGTCGTCAACGTGCTGGGCGGCATCACCCAATGGGAGCAGGAAGGCCTGCCGGTGCAGCGCTAGCTAGCTGGTCAGAGCTCGTTCTGGCGGGGCACGACGACCTGCTTGATGATCAGCAGCACCGCCGCGGCCACCGGGATCGCGACCAGGGCGCCGAGCACGCCGAGCAGGGTGCCACCCGCCAGGGCCGCGATCACGACCACCGCGCCCGGCACCTTGACGGCCCGGTTCATGATGTTCGGGCTGATCACGTAAGCCTCGACCTGCATGTAGACCAGGTAGTAGACGATCGGGAAGATCACGGTCGGCCAGCCGTTGAACAGCAGCACGAGCAGGCAGATGATGGTCGACCCGGTGATCGTGCCGATCAGGGGGATGAGCGAGAACAGGAAGGCGATGAACGCCAGCAGCGCGTAGTACTTCACGTTCACGCCGAAGATCAGCAGCACCGAGAAGAAGATGAAGCTCAGGATGCCGTTCGCCAGCCCCAGCGCGCCCTGACCGAGCACGAACCGGCCGACCGATTTGCTGATCTGCTCGGCGATGTCGATGAACTTCTCGCGCTTCGTGGCCGGGACCAGCTGATACAGCCCGCGCTTGATGCTCGACAGCGAGGCGACGAAGTACAGCGTCAGGATCAGCACGATCAGGATGCCGAACGCGCCGGAGGCGATCGTGAACACCGTTGAGAACACCCCGCCCGTGATGGTGGCGATGTTCTTGGTGAAGAAGCCCTGGACGTTGGTGACCACGTCGTCGAACGGCAGCCAGGGCAGGGTGTGGTTCCACCACTTCTGCACGGCGTTGTCGGTGGTGAGCGCGTTGACGATGTCAGGGATACTGGCGATGAGGGTGTTCACCTGATCGATGATGACCGGGATGACGGCCAGCACCAGGCCGGCGAACACCGCCAGGATCACGGCGAGCACGGTGAGGATCGCGGCCCACCGCGGAAAGCGGTGGCGCTGCAGGAACGAGACCGCCGGGTCGATGCCGAGCGCGAGGAACAGGGCCGCGCCGACGTAGGTGATGATCGTGGCCAGCGTCGCCAAGCCGGAGCCGATGACGATGGCGACCAGCACCCCGAGGCCTCCGAAGAGGCCGAGGCGGAACGCGTTCTGGATCTTCACCGGCTGGTGCCTTTCGTCGGGGATGATCCGAGGCTAGCGGAGCCCCCGGGCCGAGTGGCCCGGCTCAGTTGGCGTGTTCGCGCTCGCGGGTCTGCTCGTCGATGCCGTCGTCCGGGCCGTCGTCGGAGCCGTCGCCGGGCGCGTCGTCAGGGCCGCCGTCCGGGCCATCAGCGGGCTGGTCGTGCGCAGCGTCGTCAGCCTCGCCCGCGGTGTCCACCACCGGGGTGGCGGCGGTGACCGGCTCCGGCGCGACCGTCGGGAAGCCGTGGTCGGCGGCGACGCGGTCGGCCGAATCCAGAACGCCGCGCAGATTCGCGATGTAGCCGGCGACCGACTCGCGTTCGACGCGGATCTGCTCCAGGCGCTGCTCGGCATCCTTCAGCAGGGCGGCCGCCTTTTTCTCGGCGTCCTTGAGCATCGCCTTGGAGCGGCTCTCGGCGTTGCTGAGGACCTCCTTGGCGTGCGCCTTGGCCTCCTCGGTGAGGGTCTTGGCCGCGGCCTTCGATTCGGTCTCGAGCTTCTCGGCCTCCGCGCGCTTCTCGGCGGCGCGAGCGCTGGCCTCGGCGAGCTGGGCATTGGCCTCGTCGAGATACTTCTGGGTGGATGCCGCGGCCTCCTGCTGCTTGGCCACGTACTCCTTCTCAGCCTCATCCCGGCGGGCGGTGAGCTCGACTTCGAGGTCGGCCCGGGCCTGGGCCGCCGAGGCGGTCAACCGGGACGCCAGGGTGTCGGTCTCGTGCGCGATCCGGGCCCGGTGGTTCTCGAGCTCGTGCGCGATCTCTTCCCGCTGACGCGCTAGCTCGCGGTCGTGGTCTGCGCGCTCCTTGTCGAGCTGCGAGCCGTGCTCCGCCTTGGCCTGCGCGAGTTCGGTGTCGTGGGCGGCGCGCTGGCCGGTGAGCTCGGCGGCCAGCGATTCGCGGGCGCCGGTCTGCTCGGCATCCCAGGATGCGCGCGCCGCGGTCAGCTCGGCGTCGTGCTCGTTGCGTGCGTGGCTGAGTTCGGCCTCGAGCGCGGTCCGCTTGGACTCAACCTCGGCGTCGATGGCGGCCCGCTTGGCGGCGACCTCCTGGTCGACCTCGGTGCGCTTGGTGGTGATCTCGGCCTCGAGCGCCGCCCGCTGCTGGGTCAGCTCGGCCGCCAGCTCCGCCTTCGCGGTCGCGGTCATGGCCTCGCGCTCGGACTTCCACTTGGCCACCTTGGCGGCGTGATCGGCCGCGGCCTGCTTGGTGCGGGCATCCAACTCGGCGCGTGCCTTGTCGGTGTCGGCGGCGAGTTCGGCGTTGGCGGCGGCGGTGTCGTTCTCAAGCTGGGTGCGCGCGTCGGCCGTCTCGCGGGCGAGGTTGGTGCGGCCCTCTTCGAGGTCGTGCTCGAGCTCGGCGCGCCGGCGCGCGCTCTCGGCGTCGAACTCGGCCCGGCCCCGCTCGGTGTCGCGCGCCAGTTCGGCGGCGGCTTCGCGTGCCTCGGCCACCTCGCGCTGGGCGACGATCTTGAGCTCGGCGATCTCGCGCTCGGCCTCGGCACGCAGGGCGGCGATCTCGCGCTTGCCGGCGGCGCGAGCCTCGGCGACCTCGGTGGCGACCGATCCGCGGATGGCGGCCGCCTCCCGCAGCGCGTCGTTGGTCACCGTCTCGGCCTCGGCGCGGGCACGGGAGACCACCGATTCGGCCTCGTCCCGTGCGCCGGAGGTGATCTGCTCGACCTGCGCCTGGGCATCGCCCACCAGCTTGTCGGCGTACTCGTGGGCGTCCTGACGTTGCTGCTGCACCTCGGCGGCAACCGTGGCGCGCAGCTTCTCGGCGTCGATGTCGGCCTGGCTGATCAGCCGGGTGGACTGCTCCTCGGCCACCCGGAGGGTGTTCTCGAGGCGGGTTCCCAGTCCGGAATAGGTCGGGCTGCCGACCTCGTCGAGCTCGGCCTGCAGGTCTTCGGCGACGGCTTGGAGTCGCTTGAGCTCCTTCGCATGATCGGCCTTGTCGGCGTTCGCCTTGATCAGTTCGCGTCGGAGCTCGTTGACCGCCTGGTCGACCTCGTCTTTGCGATATCCGCGCAATTCGGTGCCGAAGCCCGTGTCGTCTGCCGCCACCGTTGTCACTCCTTGGGCTGGTTTTCTCGTCGTGATTCGACCCGGAACGGGCGAGGGGAACCCTCCGAGTGTAGCCGCCGTGTGTCGAGCGGCTACCCCGGACCGCGGCACTCGATACAGGCCACTCCCAGCTTTCTCCCAGCACTTCGCCGCGGTTGGCGGGTGGCCGTCCGATAGCCTGGTGTGTCTTTGTCTGCTGCCCCGGTCTCCTAGTCCGCGGGGGCGGCACCAAATGAGGAGTTCATTCTTTTGCGATTCGTAGTGGCGATCGTGCTGTTCCTGGTGGCATTCGTGTCGATCGGGTACGGCATCGCCCAGCGCACCATCCTGGCCGGGCCGGCCTCGGTCACCGCGGCGGTGACCATCGACTCCGCGGCGCCGATCACCGTCATCGAGGGCCCGGCGCTGCGGGCCTACGACGGCGGCCAGCGCCTCACGGTGTCGGGCAGCTCGACCGTGTTCATCGCCGACGGCCGCGCCGCCGACGTGCGGGCCTGGGTCGGCAGCACCAGCTACAACCGCGTCACCTTCAGCACGAAGACTCAGCAACTCGCCTCCAAACTGGTCGCGGGCAAGGACTCCACGGCGCCGTCGCCGGTCGGCTCCGACCTGTGGGTCGACGAGTTCAGCGGCAAGACCCAGCTGGTGCGCACGATCAACGTGCCCGATACCGCGTCGGTCATCATCATGTCCGACGGCAAGAAGCCCGCCCCCAGCCACGTCTCGATCACCTGGCCGCTCGACAACTCGGCCCCGTGGTCCGGCCCGCTCATCCTCGGAGGCATCGCGGCGCTGCTCGCCGGCCTCATCGCCTTCCTGTGGGCGCTCGTGCATGCGCGCCGGCGCAGTGGTCCCCGGCGCAAGCAGCCGCGCAATCCGAAGCCGCCGCAGCTCAAGCGCGGTCGCACGGGCACCCAGCGCGCGATCGAGGCCCCGAACCGCGGACGGCGCCGCAAGTTCGTCGCGACCGGCGTGATCCTCGCCGGCACGATGATGCTGTCCGGATGCTCGCTGCTCGGCCCGAGCGGCGGCAGCGCAACCTCTCCGACCCCCAGTTCCACAGTGCCGGGAGCAGCGGGATTGCAGCAGGTGGCAGTCACCGAGCCGCAGATCAAGCACATCGTGGCCAACATCGTCCAGACCGTCGGCGACGCCGACGCCAAGGGCGACGCCAAGCTCGCGGCGACCCGCCTGGCCGGTCCAGCGCTCCAGCTGCGCACGGCGAACTACGCCATCCACGCGGCGAACAGTGCGATCCCGATCGTGCCGTCGATCCCGAACTGGGATGTGCGGGTCACCCTCCCGCAGCAGAGCGACAGCTGGCCGCGCGCCGTCTTCGTCGTCATCGACAAGAAGGACGACACCAAGGTCGCGCCGATCGGCATGATGCTCGTGCAGCAGTCTCCGCGCGAGAACTACAAGGTCGACTACCTGATGACCCTCGAGCTCGACATGCCGGATGTGGCTCCGGCGAGCCTGGGCGCAGCACGCCTGCCGAACGACAACAAACTGGGCATTCTGGCGCCGAGCGACCTGGCGTCGGCGTACGGCGACATCCTGATCAAGGGCGACGCCAGCAAGAAGAACGACCTGTTCTCGGCGACCGGCGACAAGTTGCGCACCGTTGTCGGCCATGACTACAAGCAGAAGACCGCGTCGCAGCTGCCCAGCACGGCGGCGATCGCCTTCTCGAACGGGCCGGGCAAGAGCGCCCCGATCGCGTTCGGCACGAACGACTCCGGGCAGATCGTCGCCGTCGATCTGGATGATGTCGAGACCGTGACGCCCACCGAGGTGGGTGCGGCGATCGACCCGTTCCCTGCGGCTCAGGCGCTCTCGGGCAAGACGCAGAGCACCAAGGGCATCATCGCGACCTATGGGCTGCAGCTGCTGTTCTACGTGCCGCCGGTGACCGACTCGAACAAGAAGATCCAGCTCTTGGGCTTCGCTCAGGGGCTCATCTCGGCGACCGAAGTCCCGTGATGTCAGACTGGAACGCGTGAGCAACGTCCCTCCCGGCCCGAGCCTGCGCGGCGCGGTCGATCTGTCTGCACTGGTGCGCCGGGCCAACGCGCCACAGCCCGCGCCCGGCGAGGCGGGCGCTGCGGCTGCGGCCGGCGGCGTCGTGGTCGCCGTCACCGATGCGACCTTCGAGAGCGTCGTCGACCTGTCGTCGCGGGTCCCGGTCGTCGTCGAGTTCTACGCGCCGGGCCTCCAACCCGCTCTCGGCGCCATCGTCTCCTCCTATGGCGGGCGCCTGGTGCTCGCCACCGTGGACGGCGCGGCCAACCCGCAACTGGCTCAGGCGTTCCAGGTGCGCGAGGTGCGGGCGGTGGCCGCGATCATCGCGGGGCGCCCGGTGAACCTCTTTCTCGACATCCCGCCCGAGGCGCAGGTGCGCCAGGTCTTCGACGAGCTGCTGGCGCTGGCGGCTCAGAACGGCGTGACCGGGACCATCCCGATGAATCCGGATGACGCGGCCCGTGCCGAGAGCGGCGACGGCGAGTCCGTTCCCGCCCCGGTCGAGGAACCCCTGCCTCCGCATCACCAGGAGGCCTACGACGCGATCGCCGCCGGGGACTACGCGGCTGCCGTCGCCGAGTACAAGCTCGCGATCGCGCAGAACCCGCGCGACGCGCTGGCCGTCGCCGGAATGGCTCAGGCCTCCCTGCTGCTGCGCCTGGACGGCGCCGACGCGGGCACGCTGCGCGCCGCTGCCGCCGCAGCGCCTGCCGATGTGGACGCCGCGCTCGCCGTGGCCGACCTCGACGTCAGTGGCGGTCACCTGGATGACGCGTTCGAGCGCCTGCTCGAACTCTTCCCCACGCTCGACCAGAAGGCCAAGGACGCGGTGCGCGCCCGACTGCTCGAGTACTTCGAGATCGCCGGACCGGACGACCCGCGAGTGCTGGTCGCGCGGCGGACGCTGACCAACCTGCTGTACTAGCCCGCGAACTTCAACCACAGTGCCGCCAGCGGCGGCAGCGTCAGCTCCACCGAGGCGGGCTGGTCGCCCCAGGGCTGCGGTTCGGCCGTGACGCCGCCGAAGTTGCCGACGCCCGACCCGCCGAAGTCCGCGGCATCCGAGTTCAGGATCTCGTCCCAGCGACCCGCGAACGGCAGGCCGACGCGGTACGGCCCGACCGGGTTGCCGCCGAAGTTCACCAGGCAGGCGACGGCCTCGCCCGACGCCGACCAGCGCACGAACGCGACCACGTTGCGCTGCGGGTCGTTCGCCAGCCAGCCGAACCCGGCGGCGGCATTGTCTTGCGACCAGAGGGCCGGCTGCTCGCGGTAGACCCGGTTGAGCTGCCCGACCAGACGCTGCAGCCCCTGGTGCTCGGGGTGGTCGAGGATCCACCAGTCCAGCCCGCGCTGCTCGCTCCACTCCGACGGTTGCCCGAACTCGCTGCCCATGAACAGCAGCTGCTTACCGGGGTGCGCCCACATGAACGACAGGAAGGCGCGGACATTCGCGAGTTTCTGCCACTGGTCGCCGGGCATCTTGCCCAGGAGCGATCCCTTGCCGTGCACGACCTCGTCGTGGCTGATCGGCAGCAGGAAGCTCTCGCTGAACGCGTAGAGGAAGCTGAAGGTGATGTCGTTGTGGTGATCGGCCCGCCACATCGGGTCCTCGTGCATGTACTGCAGCGAGTCGTGCATCCAGCCCATGTTCCACTTCAGGCCGAACCCGAGGCCGCCGCCATCGGTGGGATGCGTCACGCCGCCCCAGGAGGTCGACTCCTCGGCGATCATCACGATGCCCGGGTTGCGCTTGTAGGCGGTCGCATTGGCCTCCTGCAGGAACGAGATGGCCTCGAGGTTCTCGCGCCCACCGTTCTTATTGGGCACCCACTGACCCTCTTTGCGCGAGTAGTCCAGGTAGAGCATGGATGCCACGGCATCCACCCGGAGCCCGTCGATATGGAAGACCTCGAGCCAGTAGACCGCGTTGGCCACCAAGAAGTTGCGCACCTGGGAGTCGCCGAAGTTGAACACCAGCGTGCCCCAGTCCGGCTGCTCGCCCAGGCGTGGATCGCTGTGCTCGTAGAGCGGCTGCCCGTCGAAGCGGGCCAGCGCCCACTCGTCTTTGGGGAAATGCGCGGGCACCCAGTCGACGATGACGCCGATGCCGGCCTGGTGCAGCCGGTCGACCAGGTAGCGGAAGTCGTCGGGATGCCCGAAGCGCGCGGTCGGCGCGTAGTAGCCGGTCACCTGGTAGCCCCAGGAGCCGCCGAAGGGGTGCTCGGCCACCGGCAGGAACTCGACGTGCGTGTACGCCAGCTCGCGCAGGTAGTCGATCAGCTGGTCGGCGAGCTCGCGGTAGCTCAGGCCAGGCCGCCACGATCCGATGTGCATCTCGTACACGCTCATGGGGGAGTTGTGCGGATCGGTCCGCGCGCGGGTGGCCATCCACTCGTCGTCGCCCCACTCGTAGAGGGTCTGACCGACGACGGATGCCGTGGCCGGCGGCACCTCGGTGTACCGCGCCATCGGGTCGGCGCGTTTCACCCAGTCGCCGGCCGCGGTCAGCAGCTCGAACTTGTAGGGGCTGCCGGGCGTCAGGCCCGGAATGAACAGTTCCCACACGCCGTTGTCGTCGAGCCGGCGCATCGCGTGCTGTGTGCCGTCCCAGCCGTTGAAGTCGCCGATCACCCGGGCGGCCTGCGCGTGGGGCGCCCAGACCGAGAAGCCGGTGCCCACGACATCCTCGTGCGGGCGGAAGTGCGCGCCCAGCACGTCCCACAGCTGCTCGTGGCGACCCTCGCCCCAGAGATAGAGGTCCACCTCGCCGACCGTCGGAACGAAGCGGTACGGATCATCGGCGGTCCAGCTCGGCGCGTCGGCGTATGCGGCCTCGAGGACATACGCCTGGCCGGCGCCGGGTGCGAAACCGTGCCACAGACCGTTCGCCACATGCTCCAGGGGGATGCGCGTGCCATCCTTCTGCACCGCCGTCACGGTCGCGGCCAGCGGGCGCACCGCGCGGATCACGAAGCCGTCGACCCCGCCGACGGTCGCGGCATGCTGCCCGAGCGCGTCGTGCGGACGCGGGTGGCGCCCCTCGGCGAGGGCGCTCACGTGATCGGGGTGCAGAGCGGGGATGCCGGAATCCGCGGCGGTGACCGCTTTCTTGACCGCCATCATCGGCTCCCGTGGGTGATCGACAGCACATGCACCGGCTCGGTGAACGCGTCGAGCCGGACGAAGTTGTCTCGGCCCCATGTCCATTCGGCGCCGGTGATCAGTTCCGTCACCGCGAAGGTCGCGTCGGGTTCGAGTCCGAACCGGGTCAGGTCGAGGTGCACGAGCGTCTCGCGCACCGAGTGCGGGTCGACGTTCGCGACGACGAGGATGCTGTCGGGCACTCCCGACTCGGTGAACCGGCCGTCGAGGTGCTTGCCGTAGACCAGTACCGAGTCGTCGTCGCTCCAGTGGATGGTCAGGTTGCGCAGCTGCGCGAGCGCCGGGTGGGCGGCGCGGATCGCGTTGAGCCTGGTGAGGTACGGCGCCAGCGTCGTGCCGGGCTTGGTCGCCTCCGCCTTCGCGATCGCGGCCCAGTCGCGCTGCTTGTACTCGTACTTCTCGTTGTCGATGTTCTCTTCGCTACCCGGGCGGGCCACGTCTTCGTACAGCTCGTAGCCGGCATAGACCCCCCAGCTCGGTGAGGCGGTGGCGGCGAGGGCGGCCCGGATCTTGTAGGCCGGCGGCCCGCCGAACTGCAGGTACTGGGTGAGGATGTCGGGCGTGTTCACGAACAGGTTGGGGTGCAGGTAGTCGGCGGACGGTCCCGAGATGTCGGTGAAGAACTCCTCGAGCTCGGCCTTGGTGTTGCGCCAGGTGAAGTAGGTGTACGACTGCTGGAATCCAGCGCCCGCGAGGGCGTGCATCATGGGCGGTCGGGTGAAGGCTTCGGCGAGGAACACCACATCAGGATGCCGCCGGCTCACCTCATCGAGCAGCCACTCCCAGAAGACCAGCGGCTTGGTGTGCGGATTGTCGACCCGGAAGATCGAGATGCCCTTGCCGATCCAGAACTCGACGATGCGCAGCACCTCGGCGCGGATGCCCTCCGGATCGTTGTCGAAGTTGAGGGGGTAGATGTCCTGGTACTTCTTGGGCGGGTTCTCGGCATAGGCGATGCTGCCGTCCGGGCGGTGGCTGAACCATTCCGGGTGTTGGGTCACCCAGGGATGGTCGGGCGAGCACTGCAGGGCCAGGTCGATCGCCACCTCCAGGCCGTTCTTGGCGGCCTGGCCGACGAAGTAGGCGAAGTCGGCGAACGATCCCAGGTCGGGGTGCAGCGCGTCGTGACCGCCCTCGGCCGAGCCGATCGCCCAGGGGCTGCCCGGGTCGGCCGGCCCGGCCTCGGCCGAGTTGTTCGGTCCCTTGCGAAAGGCTCGCCCGATCGGATGGATCGGCGGCAGGTACAGCACGTCGAAGCCCATAGCCGCGACGCCGGGAAGGCGACGGGCGGCGGTGCGGAAGGTGCCGCTGGTCCAGGTGCCGTCCTTGGCGCGCTTGGCGCCCTCCGAGCGCGGGAAGAACTCGTACCAGGATCCGACCGCGGCTCGGGCGCGCTCGACCCGCATGGTCAGCGTCGGCGACTCGGTGACCAGGGATTGCACCGGATGCGCGGCGATCGCGGCGGACAGACGCGGGTCCCGCGCGACGCGGAGGCGCGCATCGGGAGTCAGCCGCGAGTCCACGAGGGCTGCGCGGGCCTCGTCGAACACCCGGCCGGGGGAGTCGCCCAGCAGCTGGGCGGCCGTCGCGAAGACGAGTTCGACATCCTGGCGTGCCGGGATCTTGATCTCGGCGTCGTGCAGCCAGCTGGCCCAGTCGTCGGATGCGGCGCGAACCATCCAGCGCAGCGGACCCGGTTCGGTGAGCTGCACCTCGGCCCGCCAGCGGTCGGTTCCAGGCGCGATGAGCTCCATCGGATGCACGGTGACGCCGTCGTCGGGGTGGGTCAGCACCAGCTCGACGCGCAGCAATCCGTGCCCTTCGCGGAACACGGTCGCCTCGAACGGCACGACTTCGCCGACGTAGCCGGTGGCCGGCCAGAGGTTCTCGGGCTGCTGAGGCGAGAGCGCGCGGATCGGGATGCGGCCGAGGGTCTCGGAACGCGCGGCGGTCTCGGTGGCGGGCATCACTCGACGGTAGCGCGTTCGTACGCGAGCGGGCCTGAGATCCCGGTGCGAGTGGCGTGCATGTTGCCATCGGGGACAAATTCGTGTACCCCGGGGTACGGATATGTCCCCCATAGTGCGCACTAACAAAAACGCTGATCAGAGCCGATTTAGGGTCGAAATATGGAGGGGTAGACCGTGCCCTCTAGTGGGGGTATAGACCGCCTTGTCCGCGCTATGGAGGACACGTACTGTCTTCAGCGGGGGGAAATTCCCTGTGCAGTGGGTCGTGCTTCGGTCAGCTGCGCATCACAAGCAGCACACCCGCATCACCAATGCACCACCCGACAAACCCGCCGCCGGGGATCGCGTGGAGGCAATGCGCCTTCACACGCCTCGATGGCGCCTGCACCTCGACATCAGCTCGATGCCGTGAAAGGAACTGACATGAACAAGATCACCAAGGGTGCCATCGCCGCAGCGGCTGGTGTCATCCTCCTCATGGGCGGCGCGGGAACCCTCGCCTCCTGGAACAGCAGTGCCAGCGCCGGTTCGGCGCAGACGATCACCGCTGGTTCGCTTTCCGTGACCGCCGGTGCCGCCGGTGTCTGGAAGAGCGGCGCCACCACGATCACGCCCTCGAGCTTCCGGATCGTTCCGGGCGACTCGATCACCTACACGCAGACCTTCAACCTGGTCGCCTCGGGTGACAACCTGCTGTTCACGCTCGCGGCGACTCCTGGCGCGATCGCCGGTGCGACCGCGGGCGCGGCCGACGTGGCGCTTGCCTCGGCAGTGACCGGAAGCAGCACCTTCTCGGTGGCCGGCTCGAACATCGCCCCGAGCGGATCGCCGAACACCTACAAGGTCACCACGGCCGGAACCACGGTGGTCACCGTCACGATGACCGTCGCGTTCCCGTACGCCTCGGGTAACAACACGCAGACCGGTGCCGTCACCTTCGGCAACGGCGCGGTCACGGTCACTCAGACCCAGACCCCGTAACAGATTCCATCGGGGGTGCGCGCCGTCCCACGCGACGCGCGCCCCCGATGGGGTTCACACCCCGCACCACATCCATCAGCTTCACCTCCATCAGCAGGAACGGCAGAGACCATGACCGGATCGCGAGCAGCGCGTCCCGGGCGGCGTCGCCATCGCGCGGCTCAGCCCCGGTTCCGCCATCTGCTGCTGATCCTGCGGCCCACGCCGCGCGGCGCACTCGCCGCCGCCGCCGCCCTCACCGCGGGCGTCCTGGTCGCAGCGGGACTCGCCGCCGGCAGCTATGCCTTCCTCAGCTCGCAGGCCACCGCGGCCTCCGCCACGACGATCAAGAGCGGCAACCTCGCCCTCACCGTGCAGTACGGGGCCGGCGCGGCCGGGTCGACGGCCACGATCCCGACGACCGCGTGGGCCACGATGCTCCCGGGCGATGTCGTCGGCCAGCAGTTCACCCTGGCCAGCACCGGAACCGCGGGCTCCACGTACACGGCGCGCCTCTCGGCCACCTCGGCTTGGGAGATCCGCGTGGCACCCGGCACCTGCCCGGCGACGCAGATCCCCGGTGCGGCCCTCACCACCACCGCCGTCTCCGAAGGCTCGATCCTGGGCGGCGCCAACACCCAAGTTTGCGTGCAGGCCACGCTGCCCACCACCGCGGCCGCCGCGGTCTCGGGCACCACGGCCGGCTTCACGGTCATCCTCGACTCGACGCAGGTGCCGTCATGATCGCCCGCCGCGTCAAGCTCGCCATCGCTACGGCACTGACGGGTTTCCTCGTGCTGGCCGCGACCACCGCCGGCTTCGCGTTCTGGAACGCCAGTAACTCGGTCAGCTCCACGGTGGGCGCGGCGACGCTGACGATCACCACCGCGAACTTCACCTCGGTCGGGTACACCTTCGGCAACGACACCCTGGTGACCACCGGCAGCGTCACGGTCACCAACACGACCACCACCACCAGCACGCAGAACGGCGCGGTCAGCGTGACGTTCGGCCCCGCGGCATCCGCGACCCTGGCCGGCGCGGTCACCGCGAGCATCTGGACCACCGCCTCGGCCGCCAACTGCACGGCGGGCGCGTCGGTGCCCTCGGGCGCCACCGTCGCGCTCTGGTCGACGTCGCCGGTGGTCACGGCATCGCTGGCGAAGAACGCCAGCGTCATCTACTGCGTGCGCAGCTCGATTGCGTCCCGCGACGACGTCGACACCGCGGGCGGATCGCAGAGCTTCCAGCCCAAGATCACGGCCACCATCACGGTCGGCAACTTCACCGGCAGCGCCACGGCGACCACGACCCAGTCGACCCAGTACATCTACACCTCGACGCCGGCCGACCTGACGCACTGGAACTGGATCCGGCCGAACTTCACCTCGAGCTACAACTACTGCCTCGACGTCTCGGGCGGTGGAACCGCCTCGGGCACGATCGTGATCTCCTACGGCTGCAAGACCGCCGGTGCCGCCAACCAGAACTGGAAGTTCGTGGCCAGTGGCGCGACGGGCTACTACACGATCCAGGCCCGCGGCGCGACGGCACTCCGGGTCGACAACAACAGCTCGACCACCTCGGGCGGAAGCATCACGGTCAACACGGCGTCAGGAACCCCGGCGAGCGCGACCAACCAGCAGTGGATGCTGCAGCAGGTGTCGTCGAACATCTTCGAGCTGGTGAACGCCTACTCGGGCATGTGCCTGACCTCGCCGAGCGGCACCGCCCAGAACCTCGGAAACCTGACGCAGGCGCCGTGCTCGGGCACCGTCTATCAGCAGTTCAAGATCTCGCAGGCTCTGGAGAGCTTCACCTGCGCCAACTCGGGTACCAACTGGGTCTGGTCGTGGAACTCGGTGACTACCGGTCCGTACCACGTGTGGGTGACCAACGGCACCACCACGACCGAGGTGGCGACCACCGCATCCACCGCCACCGGCGTGACCGTCGCTCACAGCGCCGTCACCTTCGGGCGAGGAACCTGGAACGTCACCTTCATCGACAGTCTCGACACTGTCGTCGGCACCGGGACGGTCGTGGTGCCCAACGGCAGCGGCACCTACTCCTGCACGGCGAGCGACCTCCAGTGAACGGGTCGATCTCGACGCGGACCGCCGCGCTGCTCGCCGGCGTCATCCCGGCAGGCATCGCCCTGATCGTCACGGTGGTGCTGCTCGTCGCTCCGGCCGCCCATGCGGCCGCGCCCAGCCAGCCGGTCCAGTTCAGTGACGACGGCATCCACTGGTCGACCAGCTACACCGGCACTCTCTTCGGCGGCGTGCTGCTCGTGCCCGGGGCGTCGGTCGATCGTGCCTTCTACGTGCGCAACGCTGCGAGCGACCCGGCCGTGATGAGCGTCACACTCTACGACGTCGCCACGACCGATATCGCCCTGGCGACGGCCATGAGCGTGTCGACGTCGACGCCCGGACTTGCCGGCGCGGCCGTACCGGTTACCGCGGCAAGCCCGTGCGCGACGCTCAGCCGAGGTCAGATTCTCGCCGCGGGCGGCAGCATTCGACTCGACAACACCGTGGCGTTGGGCGATCTCTCCGGAACGGTCGGCCAGGCGCACAATGTCTCGTTCAAGCTGGCGGTCAGCCTGAGCAGCACGGATGTCGGAGCACCGGCCCCCGACACCTGCCCGACCGACTTCGGCGCGGTCGTCGGAAGCCCTGACCCCGGAACCGGCACCGGCTCGCACCCGGTCTACCACCACGGCGCCGGCGGCTGGACTCCCGCGCCGCCAGCGGAGTCGACGCCGACGCCATCCGCCACGCCGACCACTCCGCTGACACCGACCCCGCCCGGTCCCGCGCTGGGCACCCTGGTCGGCAACACCGAGCGCTTCTACCAGGAGAACACCGTCGCCTTCTGGCTCGCCATGGCCGTGATCGGCGCCCTCCTGCTCGTCCTCGTTCGCCGTCGTCGCTCCGATGACGACGACTCTTCGCCTCACCACCCGTATTCCCGACAGCCCACCACACAGATCGGAACAGGACGATGACCTCCATCGCGAACCGCCCTCGCACCGCGCTCTCCGCGGCACGCACCCGCCCATCCGGCTCGAAGGCCGCCCACCGCAGGAAGGGCGTGCTGCACTACATCGGCGTCGGCCTCAGCTTCGGCCTGCTCGCGCTGATCGCGCTGATCGCCGTTCTGGTGATCGCGCTGCCGATGCTGACCAAGTCGACGCCGTACACGGTGCTCACCGGCTCCATGACGCCGAACTACCCCGCAGGCACCCTGGTCATCGTCAAGCCGACCGATGTGCAGCAGATCCGGATCGGCGACGTCGTCACGTACCAGATCGCCTCGAACCAGCCTGCCGTGGTCACGCACCGCGTCATCCAGATCATCGAGCCCACCACGTCGAGCGACACCGTCTCGTTCATCACCAAGGGCGACGCCAACTCGCTGCCCGACGCCAAGCCGGTCAAGCCCGTGCAGGTGCGCGGAGTGGTCTGGTACGCCGTTCCGTTCATCGGATGGGTCAACAACGTGGTCAACGGTGACGCGCGCAGCGTGATCGTGCCGATCGTGGCCGGCGCCCTGTTCCTCTACGCCGGATTCATGGCGGCATCCACGATCGTGGACCGCCGCCGCAAGGCGAAGGCTGCGCAAGCCCTCGCCCACCAGGACCACGAGCAGAGCGGGGGGCGCGACGAGATGGACGACGCGCTCCGCGACCTGTTCGTCGCCGAGCGTCGCTGAGCAGTTCGACGCAGGCACTGCATCACAGGTAAGAACGGCCGGGGGCGGGTGGGCCGCCCCCGGTCGTAACTTGTCGGGTCCGAACGCCGCTTAGGGTGGTCGAGTGAAGGCCATCCGACGGTTCACCGTCCGCACCGTGCTCCCCGAGCAGCTCTCCGCCCTCGACGAACTCGCCGCGAACCTCCGGTGGTCGTGGCATCAGCCCACGCTCGAACTGTTCCGCGACATCGCTCCGCAGACCTGGGACGAGCAGGGCAAGGATCCGATCGGACTGCTCGGCGAGATCGCACCGAGCCGGCTGGCCGAACTCGCCGCCGACGAGGCCTTCGTCGCGCGCGCGAACGCACTGCGCGACGAACTGCGCGCCTACCTGAGCGAGCCGCGCTGGTACCAGTCGCTCTCCGCCGCGGACGGCGGAGTCGTGCCGGGCACGATCGCCTACTTCTCGCCCGAATTCGGGATCGCGGCGGCCCTGCCCCAGTATTCCGGCGGCCTCGGCATCCTGGCCGGCGATCATCTCAAGAGCGCATCCGACCTCGGCGTGCCGATCGTCGGAGTCGGCCTGTTCTACCGCGCCGGTTACTTCAGGCAGACGATCTCGCGTGACGGCTGGCAGGAGGAGAGCTATCCGGTGCTCGACCCCGACGGCCTGCCGATGCGCGTGCTGCGCAATCCGGACGGGTCGGGAGCCGAGGTGGTGCTGGCCCTGCCAGAGGGCAAGGCGTTGCACGCCCGCATCTGGCGGCTCGCGGTCGGGCGGGTCACCCTGCTGCTGCTCGACACCGACGTCCAGGAGAACAGCGAAGAGCTGCGCGGAGTGACCGACCGGCTCTACGGCGGCGGCGGCGAGCACCGACTGCTGCAGGAGTTGCTGCTCGGCATCGGCGGTGCGCGGGCGGTCAAGACCTACGCGACGCTGGCCGGCATCCCGGTTCCTCAGGTGTTCCACACCAACGAGGGCCACGCCGGCTTCCTCGGGCTCGAGCGGGTCAGCGACCTGATCGGCAACGGGCTCACCTTCGACGAAGCACTGACCGCGGTTCGAGCCGGTACCGTCTTCACCACGCACACGCCGGTGCCCGCGGGGATCGACCGCTTCGAGGCGGCCCTGGTCGAACGGTACTTCTCGACCGACCTGCTGCCCGGAGTCGATGTCGACGACGTGCTGGCGCTCGGCGCCGAGCCCGCGGCGATGAATGCCGACGCGGTGGTCGGCGCCGAACCCGTCTTCAACATGGCGGTGATGGGGTTGCGATTGGCGCAGCGCGCCAATGGCGTCTCGAAATTGCACGGCGACGTGAGCCGTCACATGTTCGGCGCCCTCTGGCCGGGCTTCGACGCGGATGACGTGCCCATCACCTCGATCACGAACGGTGTGCACGCACCGACCTGGACCGACCCGCAGGTGTCTGCCGTGGCCGAATCCTTCCTCGGTACGTCCGATACGACGGTGGCCGACTGGGCATCCGGTCACGACGGTGATGGCGGTGTCAGCGATGCCGAGCTCTGGGCGCTCCGCGGACGGCTGCGCCAGCAGCTGGTCGCCGACGCGCGCGCCCGCACCTCGGCGGCCTGGGCCGAGCAGAATCCCGGCGTCGGAGATCCGCCGTGGTTCGCGCGGCTGCTCGACCCCGAGGTGCTGACCATCGGATTCGCCCGGCGGGTGCCGAGCTACAAGCGGCTCACCCTGATGCTGCACGACCCCGAGCGACTTCGGGCCCTGCTGACCCATCCGACTCATCCCGTGCAGATCGTGATCGCCGGCAAGTCGCACCCGGCCGACGACGAGGGCAAGCGGCTGATCCAGCAGCTTGTCGACTTCTCGCAGGGGGCCGACGTGCGCGAGCGCATCCACTTCCTGCCGAACTACGACATCGGGATGGCGCAGTTGCTCTACCCGGGAACCGACATCTGGCTGAACAACCCGCTGCGACCGCTCGAGGCCTGCGGCACCTCCGGCATGAAGGCGGCGCTCAACGGATCGCTCAACCTGTCGATCCTCGACGGCTGGTGGAACGAGTACTACGACGAGGAGGACGGCTGGGCCATCCCGTCGGCCGATAGCGCCGGAGATGCGGCCGAGCGCGATGCGCTCGAGGCGGCATCCCTGTACGACCTGATCGAGCACCAGATCGCGCCGCGCTTCTACGACCGCGGCGCCGACGGCGTGCCGACCCGCTGGGTGGCGAACATCCGGCACACCCTGGCGACCCTGTCGCCCCAGCTGTCGGCCGACCGCATGGTGCGCGAGTACGTCGAGCGCCTCTACCTGCCCGCAGCGGCCGCCGACCGCGCGATCAGCGCGAAGTCGTACCAACCGGCCCGCGACCTGGCGTCCTGGAAGGCCACGGTCACCGCGGCCTGGCCCGATGTGCACGTGACGCACGTGGAGTCCGGGGGAGTGGATGCCTCGCCGCAGGTCGGCGAGCAGCTGCAGGTGCGCGCCTTCGTGCAGCTCGGCGCCCTGCGCCCCGACGACGTTGCGGTGGAACTGGTGCACGGCCGGGCGCGCGAGAGCGATCAGCTGGTCGATACCGGCACGGTGACGCTGGAACTCGACAGCATCGACGACTCGGGAGTCGCCAATTACGCCGGCACGGTGCCGCTCGTGCGTTCGGGCAGCTTCGGGTACACGGTGCGGGTGGTGCCGACGCATCCGCTGCTCGCGTCGCCGGCCGAACTGGGACTCATCGCGGTCGCCTGAGCCGGAATGCGGGACGCCAGTGTTTCGTTGACTCATCAACGAAGGTGGTGCGCATGACGAAGATCGCGATTCTCGGTGCCGGCAAGGTCGGCACCGCGCTGGCGCGTGTCGCCGTCGAGGCGGGGTACCAGGTGGACATCTCCGGCTCCGGGGCGCCGGACCGCATCCGGCTGATCGTCGACGTGCTCGCTCCCGGCGCGCGCGCCGTCTCGGCCGCCGACGCCGTGGTCGACGCCGACCTGGTGGTGCTCGCGCTGCCGCTTCACCGGTTCCGGCACCTCGACAGCGCGCTGCTCGACGGGCATGTCGTGCTCGACATCATGAACTACTGGACGCCGATCGATGGCGAGATCAGCGAGTTCGACGACGCACCCGAGGGAACCAGCGTGCTGGTGCAGAGCGCAGTGCCCGGCGCTCGGGTGGTCAAGACGCTCAACCACATCGGCTACCACGAGCTCGAGGAGCAGCGCCGACCGGCGGGTGCCCCTGATCGGATCGCGCTCGGCGCGGTCGGCGACGATCGCTCGGCGGTAGCGCAGGTGCTCGCCTTCCTCGAGCGGATCGGCTTCGACGCCATCGACGGCGGCGAGCTGGCCAACGGGGTGGCGTTCCAGCCCGGTTCGCCGCTGTTCGGGGCGCCGCATTCGGCCGATCGGTTCCGCCAGCTGTTGGCCGCGGAACTCGACCGAACCCGCATCGCGGCCTGACCGGGTCGGCCAAGCGAGCGACGGGCGCGCTACCCGGCGATCGCGGACACGGCAGCTGCGGTGACCCTCACCAGGTCGGCCGGGGCCAGCTCGAGGTCGAGACCGCGACGTCCGCCGCTGACGAACACGGTGTCCCAGAGTTCGGCGGTCTCGTCGAGCACCGTCTGGTGCGGTGACTTCTGCCCGATCGGACTGATCCCGCCGACCACATAGCCGGTGCGACGCTCGGCCAGCGCAGGGTCCGCCATCGCGGCCCGCTTGCCGCCGACCGCCGCCGCCAGCGCCTTCAGGTCGAGCTTGCTGGTCACCGGCACGATGCCGACCACCAGTCGGCCGTCGACCTCGGCGAGCAGCGTCTTGAACACCCGCTCCGGCTCGACCGCCAACGAGCGGGCGAGCGCTTCGGCCGCCTCGAGGCCGAAGCTCGTCGTTCCGGGGTCGTGCGAGTAGGCGTGCTCGGTGAAGGGGATCCCGGCGGCGGCGAGCGCCGACGTCGCGGGGGTGCCGCTCACCTCAGATCACCGGCGAACCGGGGAACTGCACGTTGTTGGTGACCCCCGTGATCCACACCTCGAAGAGGATGAAGGCGGCCACTCCCAACAGGCACAGGAAGCCCCAGATGAATCCGATCAGGATTCCCGCGATCGAGATCCCGCGGCCGTTCGAGAAGATCCCCGTGCCGGCCAGCTTCTTCGAGTGGCGCAGCCCGATGATCGACACGATGCCGCCGGCGAACGAGTTGATCACGAACGGAAGGATGAACCCGCTCAACGACAGGAAGAACCCGATGACGGCCAGGTTGTTGCGCACGACGGGCGTCGCCACGTAGGCGGGTGCGGGTTGCAGAACGGTCTCGCCGGGGATGTACAGCCCGGGCCCGCGCGGTGCGCGGGGCATGGTGGCGGCGTATCCGACCGGAGGCGGGACCGTTGCGGGGCTGGGTGCGGCGCCGTCGCTGGACACCCGGCGCGACTCGGTCCAGGTCGTGCCGTCCCACCAGCGGTCGTGCCCGGCGAGCTCGGGGTCGGGATACCAGCCGGCGGTGGGCAGGGGCTGTGCCATGAGGGGAGTGTAGAGCAGCGTGGCGACCGCGCTCGGCGCGCTGCTCGTGTGCGCCGCAGCAGCGGCGGCGCGCGATGGACGTGTAGAGCACCGGTTCGCCGGGTGCGGCGGCGCTGGCTCAGTGCGCGCGGAACAGCCGCATCGAGGTCGGTCCGAGCTCGAGCGATTCGCCGGGTGCGTGCTGCAGCGGTTCGTCCTGCGGCAGCACATCGTGCGACGAGTCCCAGAGCAGCGTGTATCCCGCGACGCCCTCGTGCGCCGGGAGGGTGACCGTCACCGTGGTCTCCAGGCCATGGACGACGAGCAGGATGCGGTTGAACTCCTCGAACTCGGGCGTCGACGCCGCCAAGAACTGCAGGGTGCGCTCGGCGGGGGAATCCCAGTCATCAGCCGACATCGACAGCCCCTGCTTGTTGTACCAATCCATCTGGCTGGCACTGGGCGTGGTCTCGCCGAACCGGCCGTAGCGCACCGGGCGCAGGGCCGGGTTCTCGCGACGCAACCGGGTGAGCTGCGTGACGACATCCAGCAGCTCCTGCTGCCAGGGTTCGCGCTCCCAGCTCAGCCAGGTCAGCTCGTCGTCGTGGCAGTACGCGTTGTTGTTGCCGCGCTGCGTGCGCCCGAACTCGTCGCCCGCTGTCAGCATCGGGATGCCGGCACTCAGCAGCAGCGTGCCGAGCAGGTTGCGCACGGCTTTGCGTCGGGCCGCGAGCACGCCCGGGTCGTCGGTCTCGCCCTCGACGCCGTGGTTGAACGACTTGTTGTCGTTGGAGCCGTCCTGGTTGTTCTCGCCGTTGCCGACGTTGTGCTTGTTGTCGTAGGCGACGAGATCCGCCGCCGTGAACCCGTCGTGCGCCGTGATGAAGTTGACGCTGGCGAGCGGACCGCGCTCCACCGAGAACACGTGATTCGAACCGGCCAGCCGGCGGGCGAGCGAGCCGATCCCCTCGCTGGGGATGCCGCCCTGGCCACGCGCCGCCGCGACGTCGCGCAGCCAGAAATTGCGCATCCGATCGCGATACCCGTCGTTCCACTCCGACCACGGGGACCCGAAGTTGCCGACCTGCCATCCGCCGGCCCCGACATCCCACGGCTCGGCGATCAGCTTCACGCCCTCGAGCTGCGGATCGGTGGCGATCGCCGTCAGGAGGGGATGCTCGGGCGTGAAATGCGCATCGGCATCCCGGCCCAGCGTCGCGGCCAGGTCGAATCGGAAGCCGTCGATCTGCACCTCGTTCGCCCAGTAGCGCAACGAGTCGAGAACGAGGCGCTGGGCGGCGGGCGTCGAATAGTCGACGGTATTGCCGCATCCGGTGGTGTCGAGGTAGCTGCCGTCCGGCAGATGCCGGTAGTAGTGCGCGTCGTCGAGCCCGCGCAGCGAGCTGGTCGGGCCGCCGCGGCCCTCTTCTGCGGTGTGGTTGTAGACGACGTCGAGCACCACCTCGAGGCCGGCCTCGTGCAGCAGCCGCACCATCCCTTTGAACTCGCGCAGCACGGCGCCGGTGCCGCCGAACTGCGCGGCCTGGCTGGCATAGGCCGAGTGCGGCGTGAAGAAGTTGAGGGTGTTGTAGCCCCAGTAGTTGACCAGACCCATCTTCTGCAGGCGCTGTTCGCTGACGTGCTGGTGCACCGGAAGCAGCTCGATCGTGGTGACGCCGAGATCCTTCAGGTAGGCGATGGTCGACTCGTGCGCCAACCCGGCGTAGGTGCCACGCAGTTCGGCGGGCACATCGGGGTTCAGCCGCGTCAGCCCCTTCACGTGCGCCTCGTAGACCACGGTGTGATCCATCGGGATCCCCGGCTTGCCGACGCCGCCCCAGTCGAACCAGCCGTCTTGCACGTATCCGCGCCACTTGCCATCCGGCGTCCGCGCCAGGCCGCGCGCGTAGGGGTCGAGCAGCGGGCGATCCGGTTCGAAGGCGTGCTGCGGGCCGCTCGGTCCGCTGGCGCGGAGCGCGTAGTAGGTGCCGGGGGAGAGCGAGCGAGTGGTGGCGCTCCAGACGTCGTGGGCATCCCGGCTCAGCGGGATCGTCTTCGACACCCAGCCCGGGTCTTTCCCATCGAAGATGCACAGCTCGATCGCGGTGGCGCTCGCGCTCCACACCCGGATCTCACCGCCGCGCGACCCCAGGTGCACCCCGAGATTTCGCAACGGGTCGACGGGGGCCATGCGCTCTAGGGTATGACGCGCGAATGTCGGGCAGATTTCGCGCGCGGGGTTGGCGAGCAGAATGGATGCCATGCCCGTCTACCTGGATCACGCCGCCACCTCGCCCCTGCGGCCGGCCGTGCTCGAGGCGTACACGGCGGCGCTCCCGCTGGTGGGCAACCCGTCATCGATCCACGGACCGGGCCAGGCTGCGCGCGAACTGCTGGAGCGGGGGCGCGACCGGGTCGCCGCCTCGCTCGGCGCCGATCCGGTCGAGGTGGTGCTGACCGGGGGCGGCACCGAGGCGGTGAATCTGGGGATCAAGGGCCTGTACTGGCACAGGAAGCGCGCGCGCATCATCGTCCCGCTCGCCGAGCACCACGCGACCATCGACTCGGTCGAATGGTTGGCCGCCCACGAGGGCGCCGTGCTCGACTGGGTGGAGGTCGACGAGCTCGGCCGCATCCGGCTCGACGCGCTCGAGGCCGCGTTGGCGGTCGGCGGCGACGAGGTCGCGCTGGTGACCGCGCTGTGGGCGAACAACGAAGTGGGCACGATCCAGCCGGTGGCCGAGATCGTGGCCGTGGCGGCACGCTACGGGGTGCCCGTGCACCTCGACGCGATCGCCGCCTATGGTTCGGTGCCGATCGATTTCCACGCGGTGGGTGCCGCGGCGCTCAGCGTCTCTGCCCACAAGATCGGCGGTCCGGTCGGCGTCGGAGCACTACTGCTGGCGCGCTCGGCCTCGGTCGAGTCGCTGCTGCACGGGGGCAACCAGCAGCGCGCGCGGTCCGGCACGCAGGACGCGGCCGGCGCCTCCGCATTCGGCGTCGCGGCCGAGCTCGCCACCGCCGACCTGGCCGAGCATGCCGCGCGGCTCGCAACGCTGCGCGATCGGCTGGTGCGCGGCATCCAGAGCACGGTGCCCGGCGCGGTGCTGCGGGGCGATCCCGACCCGGCCGGCCGACTGCCGGGCAACGCGCATGTCACCTTCACCGGATGCGAGGGCGACTCGCTGCTCTTCCTGCTGGATGTCGCGGGCTTCTCGGTCTCGACCGGCTCGGCCTGCCAGGCCGGGGTGCCCGAGGCCTCGCACGTGCTGCTCGCCATGGGCCTCAGCGAGGCGGATGCTCGCGGCGCCCTGCGCTTCACCCTCGGCCCCGACACCACGGCCGACGAGATCGACGCGCTGCTGGCCGTCCTTCCGGGAGTCGTCGAGCAGGCGCGCGCCGCCGGCCTCGCCGCCCGGCAGCCCACGCTGGGGCGGGGCTGACGCCCGCTACTCCAGGTCCACCTGGATCATCCGCGGCGAGGGGTGGATGCAGAACATGCGGAGCGTTCCTGGTCCGATCGCCGTGAACTTGTGCGGCGTCTCGGGTGGAACCGTCGCCAATGCGTCGGTCGTCGCCTCGAACTCGTCACCGTCGACGACGAACAGCACGCGTCCGCCGAGCACGACCCAGGTCTCCGGATAGGGATGCAGGTGGAGCCCGGGGCCCTGGCCGGGTTCGGTATCCACCAGGAAGAACGAGGTGTTCGAGCCATACGGCTCACCCTCGTACTTCGCCGTGCGGTTGACCGGGGTGGCCCGGATGAAGTCGTTGATGTTCAGCAACTCGATCATCGTTCCAGCATGCCTCGCGTACCCTGAAACCGTGAAGGTTCTCGCGGCGATGAGCGGCGGCGTCGACAGCGCCGTCGCCGCAGCGCGCGCGGTCGACGCCGGGCACGACGTGGTCGGCGTGCACCTGGCCCTGAACCGCAACCCGGGCACGCTGCGCACCGGATCGCGCGGCTGCTGCACGATCGAGGACTCGATGGATGCGCGCCGCGCCTCCACGCTGCTCGGCATCCCGTTCTACGTCTGGGACTTCAGCGAGCGCTTCCAGGCCGACGTGATGGACGACTTCGTCGCGGAGTACGCGGCCGGTCGCACGCCGAATCCCTGCATGCGCTGCAACGAGAAGATCAAGTTCGCTGCGCTGCTCGAGAAGGCGCTGGCCCTCGGCTTCGACGCGGTGGCAACCGGGCACTACGCCAACATCGTCACCGTGACCGGCGCCGACGGCACGAGCCACCGCGAACTGCACCGCGCGGCCGACTGGGCCAAAGACCAGAGTTACGTGCTCGGCGTGCTCACCACCGAGCAACTGGCGCACGCGATGTTCCCGCTCGGCGCGACGCCGTCGAAGGCGCAGGTGCGCGCCGAGGCCGCCGCGCGCGGGCTCACCGTGGCTGCGAAGCCCGACAGTCACGACATCTGCTTCATCCCGGATGGCGACACCCGCGGCTTCCTCGCCGGTCGCGTCGGCGCGGCAGACGGCCCGATCCTCGACCGGTCAGGCCGCGTTCTCGGCACTCACAGCGGAGCCGCGGCCTTCACGGTCGGCCAGCGCAAGGGCCTGAACGTCGGCTTCCCGACCGACGACGGACGACCGCGCTTCGTGCTCGAGGTGCGTCCGGTGTCGAACGAGGTGATCGTCGGCCCGCGCGAGGCGCTCGCCGTCGCCGCCGTGGCCGGATCCCGGTTCAGCTGGGCGGGAGAACCGCCGGCCGATGCCGCAACGCCGTTCGCGTGCGAGGTGCAGGTGCGCGCCCACGCCGACCCCGTGGCGGCGAGCGCTACCGTGCGCGATGGTGAACTGGTCATCACCCTCGACGAGCCGATCCTGGGCGTCGCGCCGGGGCAGACCGCGGTGGTCTATGTCGGCACGCGGGTGCTCGGCCAGTGCACGATCGATCGAACCGTCAGCGCGGTGCCGGTTCATCCCTAGACTGCTCGCATGAAGCGACCGGTCGCCCGAACCGTCCTCGTCGTCGCCGCGTTCCTGGCCGCATCGGCCGCCCTGACCGGCTGCACCAACGATCCGGCCAGCGCGGTGAAATGGCTGACGGGCCAACCCGGCATCACGGGCGCCGAGGTCGTGCAGAGCACGAACGAAGAGCTCCTGATCAGCGGGACGACCCGCGGCGAGTTGAAACCCGGTCTCAGTGACGCTCAGATCGGCAAGCTGGTGGATGCCGTGCAGGACTTCACCAAGCATCACCCGAACGTCACCATCGAACTCGGCCGCAGCGACCTCGCGTTCGTCGTCGGATCCGATGCCGACACCACGCGGGCGATCACGCTGTGGCATGCGGCCGAGAAGATTCCGAAGCTGCTGAGCGCGGTCAGCGCCGGGAACGCGATCAACGCGGGCGTACTGCGCGCCGACGTGGCTCCTGCGCTCGAGAAGATGCTGGCGCTCAGCGCGCAGGTCGAGCTGGACGCCTATCCGGATGTCGCCATCGCGAACTCGTCGACGGCCGCCTCGGGAAGTCTCAGCTATCGGGCGAAGCCCGATTGTCATCCCGACCCCGCGGTGCTGGCCTACACCGTCGCCGTCGCCGGGCGTGCCGACATCGGCAGCGGTCAGCTCGAACTCTGCGACGACCTCTCGCTCACCCTCACGCCCGGCACCTCGCTCGCCGCGGCCGCACCCGGATTGCGCGCCGACTTGGATCGGGCCGGGCTGTCGGCCTTCCCGGTCAATCTGAACGACCAGCCGAACGACGACTCGTCGCCCGACACGGCCGACCTGACTCCCGGCGATCCGGCACGCCTGGCCGTGCTCGCCGGCCTCGAGGGTCCGAACACCCTCCAACTCGGCTACCGGCTCGAGTCGAACGGCACCCTGACGCTGACCGACTTCAGCGTGCCGGCAGCCGGCCTGCTGGCTATCGTCTCGGGCGCACCGGGAGCGGAGGCGCTGCCTGCTGTCGTGCTCAAGGCGCAGGACGTCGCCATCGGCGGCACCTTGGCCGAACTGCCCGGCCTGCTCACCCAGGCGACGGCGCTGGCGGCGGCCAGCCCGGCGCTCGGCAACGTCTCCCTGACCCCGACGACCGGCACGATCGAACTCAATGCGGCCGCCGGTGCAGAGCCGGATGTCGTGGCCGCGGCCGCCGCGCTGAAGGCGAGCGGCGCGGTTTCGTCCCGCACCTTCACCGTGACCTACGCCGCCTACGAGGCGGACATCGCGGGCGGAGTCGCCACGGTTCCGAGCGGATACACCGGCGGCGAGATCATGGATCGGTTCGCCCAGGCCTGGAACGGGTAGCTCCGGCGATCAGTCCGCCCCGTCGGCAGCCGCGTCGATCGCTTCGAGGCATTCCTCGATCGCCTCGCGCGCCCAGCCCTGCTGCTCCTCGGTGCCGTACCGCTCCGCATCTCGCAGCGCCTGTTCGAACTCCTGCAGTGCAGCCGTGAGCTCGCCGGAACCGAACAACGCCCAGCCGCGATTGTTGTGCAGCGCGACACGCCAGCGCTGGGTGCGCGGCCCGGGCGCCGGCTCCGCGTCGAGCACCGCGAGGGCGGCCGCGACATGGACCTCGCCCCGCTCGGGTTGCACGATGCCGAGCATGTGCAGGGCATCCACCAGCAGGAAGTGCTCGCCCGCCGCCTCGGCGATGGACGCGGCGTTCTCGAAGAAGCCCACGGCATCGTCGGGATGCCCGCCCGAGTTCCGCAGGCGGCCGCGCTCCAGCGCCACTCGAGCCCGGATCGCGGGCACCGGCGCGTCGACCCCCTCGAGCACGCGATCGGCCTCGTCGAACCGGCCCTGGAGTCCGAGCGTGCGAGCCAGCTGGGTGCCCAGCACGGCACGCGCCAGCGGCTCGTCTGTGGACGAGATGGCACCGCGAAAAGCCGCTTCGCTTGCGACCGGATCGGAGAAATCCCAGAGTGCGTCGAGGTCGTCTTGGCCGATGTTCACGACTCGATCCTGCCCCCTCAGCCGTCGGTGGTCGAACGTAAACTCGAGCCATGGCTCGCGGCGCGAAGGCAGATCCGATCGATCAGGTACCGACCACGACCGGGGCCGAGTTGACACGTGCGAAGGCCGAAGCCGACGCGCTGACCACCAGGATTCTCGAGCTCCGCGACGCCTACTACGAACGGGATGCGCTGCTCGCCAGCGACGCCGAGTACGACCAGATGATGCGCCGGCTCGAAGAGCTCGAGCGGCTGTTCCCCGAGTTGCAGAGTCAAGACAGCCCGACGCAGACCGTCGGCGGCCGTGCCGACTCGACACTGTTCGCCCCGGTGCGTCACGCCGAGCCGATGCTGAGTCTCGACAACGTGTTCAGCCGCGATGAGTTCCTGGCCTGGGCCGCCAAGGTCGAGCGGGATTCCGGCCGCCGGGTCGACTACCTGTGCGAGCTCAAGATCGACGGCCTCGCGATGAACCTGCGCTACGAGAACGGTTTGCTGGTCAGCGCGGCCACCCGCGGAGACGGGGTGGTCGGCGAAGACGTGACCGAGAACGTGCGGCTGATCAGCGCGATCCCGCGTCGGCTCGACACCGACGCGCCGCCGCCGCTGGTCGAGGTGCGCGGCGAGGTGTTCTTCCCGGTCTCGGCCTTCGACGAGCTCAACGCCGTGCAGGCGGCGGCGGGCGATCGCATCTTCGCGAACGCGCGGAACGCGGCATCCGGATCGCTCCGCCAGAAAGAGGAGGGCAAGAGCGCCGACGCCCTGGCCCGCATGCGCAATCGCATCAGCCGCCTGCAGCTGCTGGTGCACGGGATCGGCGCCTGGCGCGATCCGCGCGACGACGCGGGCAAGCCGGTGACCAGCCAGTCGGCCGTCTACGAGTTGCTCAAGAGTTGGGGGCTGCCGACCAGCCCGTACTACAAGGTCGTGAAGACCGCCGCCGAGGCCGCCGAGTTCATCGAGTACTACGGGGCGCACCGCTCGCCGGAGCAGGGCGGACCCTCGCACGAGATCGACGGCATCGTGGTCAAGGTCGACGAGCTGGCGCTGCACGACGAGCTCGGTGCCACCAGCCGGGCGCCGCGCTGGGCGATCGCCTACAAGTACCCGCCCGAGCAGGTGAACACCAAGCTGCTCGACATCGTCGTCTCGATCGGCCGCACCGGGCGCGCGACGCCGTTCGCGGTGATGCAGAAGGTGCGCGTCGCCGGCAGCGAGGTGCGTCAGGCCACGCTGCACAACCAGGACGTGGTCAAGGCCAAGGGCGTGCTGATCGGCGACACGGTCGTGCTGCGCAAGGCGGGCGACGTGATCCCCGAGGTGCTCGGCCCGGTGGTCGAGCTGCGCGACGGCACCGAGCGGGAGTTCGTGATGCCGACGCACTGCCCCGAGTGCGGCACCAAGCTGGCGCCGGCCAAAGAGGGCGATGTCGACCTGCGTTGCCCGAACGCGCGAGCCTGCCCCGCGCAGGTCCGCGGCCGGGTCGAGCACATCGCCGGGCGCGGGGCCCTCGACATCGAGGCGATCGGCGAGGTGGCGGCGGCCGCGCTGACCCAGCCGCTGCATCCGTCGACGCCCCCGCTGGTCACCGAGGCTGGGCTGTTCGAGTTGACCCTGCGCGACCTGTTCCCGATCGAGGTGGTCGTGCGCGATCAGGAGACCGGACTGGTCAAGGTGGTCGACGAAACCGATCCCGGCTGGCCGGGCCGCCCGTACACCACCCGCGACGGGGTCGAGCTGCGGGTCAAGGTGGATGCCCCGTTCCGCCGGCAACGCAAGAAGACCGGCAAAGACGCCGACCCGCCCTTCGATCCCGAGGCGGGCACGCCCGGCCACCCCGAGTGGGACGGCGATGCCGACTACGTGCTGTCCAAGGTCGCCTACGACGTGATCGCCAACATCGATGCGGCCAAGAAGCAGGAGCTGTGGCGCTTCCTGGTGGCGCTCAGCATCCGGCATGTCGGCCCGGTCGCGGCTCGTGCGCTGGCCAACTACTTCGGCTCACTCGACGCGATTCGCGCCGCGACGCCGGCCGAGCTCGCCGCGGTCGACGGGGTGGGCGGCATCATCGCGGATGCCGTGACCGAGTGGTTCACCGTCGACTGGCACGTCGAGATCGTCGACCGGTGGCGGGCGGCGGGCGTTCCCTGGACCGTGCCCGATCACCCCGGCCCCGGCAACGCGGCGGCGGCCGACGGACCGCTCGCCGGGCTCACGGTGGTGGCGACCGGGTCGCTCGAGGGCTTCACGCGTGAGGGGGCGCTCGAGGCGATCATCCGCGCGGGAGGCAAGGCGGCATCCAGCGTCTCGAAGAAGACCGACTTCGTCGCCGCCGGTCCGGGGGCCGGGTCGAAGCTCGGCAAGGCCGAAGAGCTGGGGGTGCGCATCATCGACGCCGCCCAGTTCGCTCGGCTGCTCGAGGGCGGGCCGGACGCCCTCGACGCGTAGCGGCGTCGTCCCCCGAACGTCACCCACCAGACCGGCAAGCGCGCTCCCGCGTGTGCCCAGCGCGGCCTCCGCGCCCCGTCGAAGCTTCTCCGCCCGCCCCCGGCGAACGTCACCCATTGTGCTGCCGCCGGGGTACAGCCCTGAGCAAGAAAGGCCGGATTGCGGCCCACGATTCACGGGTGTTCTACCCCTCGAACGTGTGTCGTTGTCCCCCTTTCGGGTGACAATTTGTGCCAAAACCGCACTTTTTGGTCTCGGTTCGCCGCTCGTCCCCCATTTGGGGTGTATTCCCCCCATAGAATGCGAGCGTGCGGTACTGAACCCCAACTGGGTGGGATTCGGACGCACGCTGGGCAGGAGACAGACACGCTTGCTGGTGGACGTCGCAGCAATTCTCTCCACCTCGTCGGCGCTGGGAACCGTCGATGAGGCATTCGGTCTGCCCGAAAACATCCGCGTCACCGCGTCGGCTCCCTCGGCGATGACCGTCGAGCAGCTCACCTGGCTGACCGCTCTCGACTCCCGCACCTCGACCGTCGGCGCCCACGCGCCCATCGCCCTCCCCGCGAGCAACCCCGACCCGAACGTCGGCCCCCAGCCCGGGTCGGTCAACATCTCCTCGGCGCGCGTGCCGCTTGCCAAACTGCCATCCCTGCACGGCGTCGAACTGCTCGACCAATTGGCTCTGCTCACCCGCTCCCAGCTCAGCAGCTTCGTCACCGATCACGCCGGCTCGGTCGACGCGCTGCTCGCCGAGCCTCCCGCTGCGGTCGACGTCGCCACGTTCTGGTCGCAGACCACGAGCTCGCAGCACCGCAACCTGCTGTCGGCGGCTCCGCGTCTGGTCGGGGGACTCGAGGGGTTCCCCTATGAGGTTCGGGATGCCGCCAACCGGACGAACCTGACCGACGCCGAGAACCGCATCCGGCACCAGCTGGCCGCCGGAGTCGGACGGGCCGCCACCGATCAGCTCACCAAACAACTGCACATGCTCAGCCAGGTGCGCGCCGCCCTCGCCGTCGGAGACTCGAAGAACCCGCGCTCGCTGGTGAGCCTCGACCCGAGCGGCGAAGGACGCGCCGTCATCATCATCGGCGACGCGTCGACCGCCGACTATGTGGACTACCTGATCCCCGGCATGTTCTCGGACGTCGATACCCAGATCGTCGCCTTCGCGAACAGTTCGGACAACATCGCCACCCAGCAGCAGGCCTGGATCAAGAAGCTCAACCCGGGCGTGCCGGCATCCCAGTTGCCGACCGTCGCCACCTTCGCCTGGATCGGATACCAGACGCCCAACATCGTGAACGTGACCTCGTTGCAGCTCGCGCGCGAGGGCCAGGCGTCGTTCACCGCGTCGCTCGAAGGATTGCACGCCGAACGCGCCGCACGAGTGACCAAGGCCGCCGACGGAACCGTGACGCCGGGAGCCCAGCCCTTCGTCGCAGTCCTGGCGCACTCCTACGGCAGCACCGCGGTGATGCTCTCGCTGCAGGATGACGCGGTCAGCGTCGACGCGCTGGCGATCGTGGGCTCGCCCGGCAGCCCGGCGCGAACGGCCAAGCAGCTCAAGGTCGCCAACGGCAACGTCTGGGTCGGCGCTGCCGAGACCGACCCGGTTCCCCAGACCGGCATCTTCGGCAGCCAGCCGCTGTCGGCGTCGTACGGCGCTCATCGTTTCGGAGTGGATGGCGCGACCGATCCGGTGTCGCAGTCGTCGCTGCGCGGGGCCGTCGGGCACAACGACTACTTCGTCAGCGGCACCGAATCGCTGAGGAACATGGTGCTCATCGGCATCGGCCGCGGCGACCTCGTGCTGGGCCAGGACGGCGGGGCGGCCCTGTCGATCGGCAAGGCCCGCGCGACCGTGCCGTCGGGACCGTCGCTGTAGCGGATCGCTGAAGCTCGCGCGCAGTCGCACCGGCCCGTCGGCCCTCGCCCCACCTCGTAGACTGGCAGCCGATCCCATCGCCCATCCGCCGGCCATCGCCCCACGGCGATCCGCTCGCGTTCCGAAGACGGAGTGACGTTCCATGTCCGAGATCACGCCCGAGGTCGTGACCCACCTGGCGAGTCTCGCCCGCATCGCCCTGACCGACGACGAGATCGCGCGCCTCACCGGTGAGCTGGCCACGATCGTCGACTCGGTGGCGAAGGTCAGCGAAGTGGCGACGCCCGATGTGGTGGCGACCAGCCACCCGATCCCGCTCGGAACCGTGATGCGCGCCGACGTGCCCGGCCAGACTCTCACCGCCGACCAGGCCCTGTCGGGCGCCCCGGAGCGCGACGGCGATCGCTTCAAGGTCTCGGCGATCCTGGGGGAGGAGCAGTGAGTCCGGCCCCCGGCACGTCCACCGGCTCCGAGCTCATCAGGCTCGAAGCCTCCGAGCTCGCGGCGAAGCTCGCCGCGGGCGAGGTCTCGAGCGTCGAGGCGACCCAGGCGCACCTGGATCGGATCGCGGCGATCGATGGCGACATCCACGCGTTCCTGCACCTCAATGCGGCGGCTCTCGAGACCGCGGCGGCCATCGACAAGCAGCGCGCGGCCGGCGAGACCCTGTCGCCGCTGGCGGGCGTCCCGATCGCGATCAAAGACGTGCTCTGCACGCTCGACATGCCGTCGACCGCCGGGTCGCGCATCCTCGAGGGATGGATCCCGCCCTACGACGCGACCGTCGTGGCACGTCTGCGCGCGGCCGGCCTGGTTCCGCTGGGCAAGACCAACATGGACGAGTTCGCGATGGGCTCGTCGACCGAGCACTCGGCATACGGCAACACGCACAACCCGTGGGACCTGACGCGCATCCCCGGCGGTTCGGGCGGCGGATCCGCGGCCGCGGTCTCGTCGTTCGAGGCGCCGCTCGCCCTCGGCTCGGACACCGGGGGCAGCATCCGCCAACCGGCCGCCGTGACCGGATCGGTGGGCATGAAGCCGACCTACGGCGGAGTGTCGCGCTACGGCGCGATCGCGCTGGCCTCGTCGCTCGATCAGGTGGGTCCGGTGACGCGCACCGTCCTCGACGCCGGCCTGCTGCACGACGTGATCGGCGGGCATGATCCGCGCGATTCGACCAGCATCCCGGATGCCTGGCCGTCATTCGCCGAGGCGGCTCGCGCCGGCACGCGCGACGGTGCCGTTCGCGGCCTGCGCATCGGCGTGGTCCGGGAGCTCTCGCAGGAGGGCCAGGGCTTTCAGCCGGGCGTGCTGCAGCGCTTCCACGAATCGCTCGCGCTGCTCGAGCAGCAGGGTGCCGAGCTCGTCGAGGTCAGCGCGCCGGCCTTCGACTACGCGATCGCGGCGTACTACCTGATCCTGCCGGCCGAGGCATCGAGCAATCTCGCCAAGTTCGACTCGGTGCGGTTCGGATTGCGGGTGACGCCTCCCGGCGGCGGAACGGTCGAGCAGGTGATGGCCGCCACCCGTGAGGCCGGTTTCGGCGACGAGGTGAAGCGCCGCGTCATCCTGGGCACCTATGCGCTGTCGGCCGGCTATTACGACGCGTACTACGGCTCGGCTCAGAAGGTGCGGACTCTGATCCACGATGACTTCGCGCGCGCGTTCTCGGTGTGCGATGTGCTCGCGACCCCGTCTGCCCCCACGACAGCGTTCAAGCTGGGCTCGAAGCTGGATGACCCGCTCGCCATGTACGTCAACGACCTGACCACTATTCCGGCGAACCTGGCCGGCGTGCCCGGCATCTCGCTGCCCGCCGGATTGGCGCCGGAGGACGGGTTGCCGGTCGGCATCCAGTTCATGGCTCCGGCCCGCGAAGACGCCCGGCTCTACACCGTCGGCGCCGCCCTGGAGCAGTTGCTGGTCGCCCAGTGGGGCGGGCCGCTGCTGGCTCAGGCGCCGGCGCTGGCGTAGCGCAGAGTCATCTAGGCCGGAACGCTGAGGAAATCTTGCTCTCGAACCGGTGCTGCCCTTAGATTCTCGGTAGAGCGCCAGGGGAGTTCTGCCGGGGCGCGGCATCTCATGTCGTCGGTAGCCAACCCCAGGGAGCCTCACATGTCACGTTTCGCCGCTACGTCGTCGCGCTCAGTTCGGCGGGGGGCGCGAGCGGGCTCTGCCCTGCTCGCCTTCGCCATCGCGGCCGCCTTGGCTCTCGTCGGCACCGGTGCTGCGCATGCCGACGACAACCCGCTGACGGCAGCTCCGATCGACGCGACCACGCGTCAGGGCCAGGCGGTCTCGATTCAGCTTCAAGGCTCAGGTCCTGCCGGTGACCAGTTGAACTACAGCCTCGTTGGTGGCGGCGTGGGCGTCGCGACATCCAATGGTGCCGTCACGATGGACTTCAGCTCAGGGTTCCAGACGAGTCGCGTCATCTATACGCCCAACCCCGGGTTCAGCGGCGTCGACACCTTCCAGTACCAGGTCAACGACAACCAGTTGAACACCTCGTTGCCGGCCACGGTGACGATCACCGTCAGCCCGGTGTCGCCCGACAACCATGCGCCGGTTGCGACGCCGTTGTCGTTGACGGTCGAGAACACGGGGGTGGGTCAGGTACTCGCCGTCGGCACGGACGTCGACGGTGACGTGTTGACGTTTGCCATCGCCACTCAGCCGTCGCACGGGTCGGTGCTGTTGTTCCCGGACTCCACGGGAACCCAGATCGTGTACAGCCCGGATGACGGCTACATCGGTCCCGATTCGTTGACCTATACCGCGAACGACGGTGTCCTGACTTCTGACCCGGCCACAGTGAGCATCACCGTCACACCGCCGCGGGCGAACAGCGTGCCGACATCGGTGCCTCCGCACGTGACGACGGCGCAGGACACGCCGGTCACCTTCACGATCCCGGCCACCGATCTCGACGGTGACCCGATCTTCTTCGATAACTACCAGGACGCCCTGCATGGCACGGTCGCGAACTCCGGTGACGACCAGTTCACGTACACGCCCGACCTCGGGTACTACGGAACGGACACGTTCCACTACGACGTGAATGATCAGCGCTCGACGTCCTACAGCTATCCGGTGGAGGTCACCGTGACGCCGGCGGCGGTCCCGCCGCACACGCCGTCCGTTCGGGCCTTCAGCGTCGTGACCCGCGGCGAGCCCGTCGCAGTGACGTTGCTCGGGTCGGACCCTGATGGAGATGCGCTCGGGTACTCCATCGCATCCGGGCCGAATCATGGAGTGCTGAGTGGGTCGGGCGCGACCCTGACATACACGCCTGACCCCTCCTTCTCGTTCGGTTCCGACTCGTTCACCTATCAGGCCAGTGACGGCGTGCACACCTCGACGCCCGCCCTGGTGAAGATCTCGGTCGAGTCGCCCTACGACGGCGTCGAGCCGGTGCTCGATGCCTCGGTCTCAGCGGATCAGAGTCATCCGTCGTCGGGTGGGGTGGTCTCTCCGGCCATCTCAACGACAGGGGCAGACCGCCTGATTCTGGCGTTCGTTTCGGCCGATGGTCCCGAGTCGTCGTCGGCTGGGGCCGCACAACGTGTGTCGGCGGTGACCGGAGGAAACCTGAGCTGGACGCTGGTGAGCCGGTCGAACAGCACAGGAGGGACGGCAGAGATCTGGCAGGCCCATGCCACGTCACTCATCACCGGTGCAACGGTGACCGCGAAGTTCGCAAAGACCGGCTTCGAGGGCTCGATCACCGTTGCCGCTTTCGCCAACACGCCGGGTGCCGTCACTGTCTCGGCAGCGACAGCAGGGAAGACGGGCGCCGCCGCGGCGACCCTCTCGTCGGGGAGTTCTGACACCCCGAACCAGTTCTGGGCCGTTGGCCACGTTCAGTCGCGGGACACGGACCCGGTGCCGCTGCTCGACCAGGAGCTGACGCATACCTTCTCGGACCATCACGCCGGTAACACCTTCTGGACCGAGCGGAGAAGCCTCGGCTTCGGTGACGGCGATCTGACCATAGGCCTCGCGGCGCCCACGACTGGCAAGTGGCAGCTGGTCGCAGTAGCCATCCCGGGGCTGCCGCCGACGTCTTCCTTTCCCTTCTTCGGGCCAATGGCTCGGTAGGGGTTGGGGCGCGACTCGACCGACGAGCCGCCCCGCTCCGCACCCGCCGGTAGAATCGCCCTCATGCCCAAGCCCGCCCTCATGGACTACGACAAGGCGCTCGAGCTGTTCGAGCCGGTGCTCGGTTTCGAAGTGCATGTCGAGCTGAGCACCGAGACCAAGATGTTCAGCGACGCACCGAACCCTGCCCGCGCGGGTGCGCCGCAGGACGTGGGCCCGAACACCCAGATCACCCCCGTCGACCTGGGCCTGCCGGGCAGCCTTCCGGTGGTCAACGAGAAGGCGGTCGAGTACGCCATCTCGCTCGGTCTCGCCCTCGGTTGCGAGATCGCCGCGACATCCAGGTTCGCGCGCAAGAACTACTTCTACCCCGACCTGGCGAAGGACTACCAGATCAGCCAGTACGACGAGCCGATCGCCGGGGTGGGCAGCGTCGACGTCGAGCTCGACGACGGCACCGTCTTCACCGTGCCGATCGAGCGCGCACACATGGAGGAGGACGCCGGCAAGCTCACGCACGTCGGAGGCAGCACCGGCCGCATCCAGGGTGCCGAGTACTCATTGGTGGACTACAACCGCGCGGGAGTTCCTCTCGTCGAGATCGTGACCCAGATGATCATCGGGGCCGAGGAGCGCGCGCCGGAGGTGGCGAAGGCCTATGTGGCCACCATCCGCGACATCGTGCGAGCCCTCGGAATCAGTGAAGCGCGCATGGAGCGCGGCAACCTCCGCTGCGACGCGAATGTGAGCCTGCGCCGCCGCGCAGCACCGGGGGAGGAGAAGCCGAAACCCGGCACCCGCACCGAGACCAAGAACGTCAACTCGCTTCGCAGCGTTGAGCGCGCCGTCCGCTACGAGATCCAGCGCCAGGCCGCGATCCTCGAGGCCGGCGGCACGATCACCCAAGAGACCCGCCACTGGCACGAAGACACCGGCCAGACCAGCGCCGGCCGTCCGAAGAGCGACGCCGACGACTACCGCTACTTCCCCGAGCCCGACCTGCTGCCGATCGAGCCCGACCCGGCGCTGATCGCCCGCCTCAAGGCCGCGCTGCCCGAGGCGCCGGCTGTCAGACGCCGCCGCCTGAAAGACGAGTGGGGTTTCACCGACAACGAGTTTCAGGATGTCGCGAACTCCGGCCTCCTCGTCGAGATCGCCGATACCGTGGCGGCGGGCGCGACCCCGCAGGCGGCACGCAAGTGGTGGACGGGCGAGATCGCCCGTCTGGCCAACGCGCAGGATGCCGACGCAGCATCCCTGATCACCCCGCAGCAGGTCGCCGAGCTCGATGCCCTGGTCAACGACGGCACGCTCACCGACCGCCTGGCCCGCCAGGTGATCGAGGGTGTCATCGCCGGCGAGGGCAGCCCGGCCGAGGTGGTCGAGAAGCGCGGCCTCAAGGTCGTGAGCGACGACGGCGCCCTGATCGCGGCGATCGACACCGCGCTCGCGGCGCAGCCCGACGTGCTCGAGAAAATCCGTGACGGCAAGGTCCAGGCGGCCGGGGCCGTGATCGGCGCTGTCATGAAGGCGATGGGCGGCTCGGCCGACGCCGCCCGGGTGCGCGAGCTGGTGCTCGAGCGCGCGACCTCGACCCAGGCGTAGCCATCGCCGGGCTTGACGGCTCGAGACCTCATCCCTAATACTTAGGCACATGCCTAACTATCACGACGAGCTCGACGCCGTGCTCCGCGCCCTCGCGGATCCGACGCGCCGCGCCGTCGTGGAGCGCCTGGCGAAGTCGCCCGCCGTCGTCTCAGAGCTCGCGGCACCGTTCGCCATGGCATTGCCCTCGCTGATGCAGCACCTGAGCATTCTCGAGAACGCCGGGCTGGTCACCTCCGAGAAGCTCGGCCGCGTCCGCACCGTGAGCCTGCGCCCCGGCGCGCTCGACGTGCTGCACCTCTGGCTCGACGAGCAGCGCACGCCGGCCGAACGGCAGGCCGACCGTCTCGGCATCCACCTGACCCGCACGAAATCCTGACCACGCAACGAGAAAGAGCCCCACCCATGACCCGCGTTCGCATCGACCTGTTCCTCTCGCTCGACGGTTACGCCGCGACGGCCGAGCCGACCCCCGAGAGCCCGATGGGCGCGGACTGGGAGCGCCTCACCGCCGCCTACACCGCGACCCGCACCTTCCGCCGCATGGTGTTCGGCGACACCAGCGGAGCCGGCACCACCGGCGTCGACGAGAAGTACGCCTCCGCGTTCTTCGACGGCATCGGCGCCGAGATCATGGGTGCGGCGATGTTCGGCCTGCACTCGTTCCCGGATGACCCCGACTGGAAGGGCTGGTGGGGTGACGAGCCGCCCTTCCATTCGCCCGTCTTCGTGCTCACCGGCACCGCGCCGCGTCCGGACATCCCGATGGATGGCGGGACCACCTTCCAATTCCGCAACGACACGATCCAGAACGTGCTCGCCGAGGCGACCGCCGCGGCCGGCGGCAAAGACGTGCGCGTCGGCGGCGGCATCAGCACTGTGCGCGAGTTCCTGCTCGCTGGACTGGTCGACCACCTGCACGTGATGATGGCCCCGGTCATCCTCGACAAGGGCACTCGCCTCTGGGACGGCCTGCGCGGGCTCGAGCTCACTCATACCGTGACGACGGAGGTGGCCGAGAGCGGCACCATCCATGTGACCTTCGACCGGATGCCGGTATGACCCCCGAGCGCCGCCTCGCCCGAGCGGGGTTCACGCTGACCCGCGACTTCCCGGTCGCCGTCGAGCGCGTCTGGGATGCCTTCGCCGACGAGGAGCAGAAGCGCGCCTGGTTCGGCACTGACGACCACTTCGACTCCCGGGAGTGGGCCTTCGACTTCCGCGTCGGCGGGCGCGATCTCGCCGAGGGGAAGTTCCACAACGGCCCGGTATCACGCTATGAAGCCACCTACACCGACATCGTCGAGCGCGTGCGCATCGTCACGACGTACGACATGTGGATCGATGGGGTGCACATGTCGACCTCGGTGGCGTCGTTCGAGTTCGACCGGATAGGCGGCGCGGACGGACCCACGACACATTTCACGCACACCGAGCACGGCGTCTTCCTCGACCAGTTCTGGGCCGACGGCCCCAACCGCGAGGCAGGCACCCGGGGCATCCTCGACAAACTGGGCCGCTACCTCACGCGGTAACCCCGGTCCGGATCCGCACCTCGCGCTCCATCCGCGCCTCGTGTCGCGCGCGCCCCTTGATCGCCTCGGCCTCGCGTGTTTTGGGCGGAGCGTTCGTGACCAGCTGATCGAGCATCCGGCGGGTGGCGAACGCGATCTCGTCGATCGCCGCCTCGAACGCGGCGGCATTCGCCCGCGAGGGATGCGTCGACCCGCTCACTTTTCGCACGAACTGCAGGGCGGCTTCGCGCACCTCGTCATCGGTGGTGGCGGGCTCGAAGTTATGAAGGCAGCGGATGTTGCGGCACATGCCGGGAGGGTAGCAAACGGCCCCGACTACGTCGTCAGGCCGACCCGATGACAACGTTCGCGTCCAGAACGATCACTCCGGCCATTCGGCCAGGAGCTCGGCGCGGGCGTTGCGAGGGTAGGCGCCGGTGGCGGCACCGGACGTCTCGACGAGCAAGAGCAGCTCCGCCAGCATCCGGATGCCGAGCTCGATCGATTCGATCCCGGTGTTGCCGAAGCCGAGCACCAGGCGCGGATCGGCGGGATCGGCGGCCGCCGAGAACCACCCCATGCCGCTGACGGCCACGCCGTGCGCTCGGGCACGCGCCACGAACTCGTTCTCGTCGGTGCCTTCGGGCAGATGAAGCACCGCATGGATGCCGGCCGCCAGTCCCGACACGCGGAGCGCGGGCGCGTCGTGTGCGACGGCCGCGACGAGCGCGTCGCGGCGGCGCGAGTACTCGGCACGCATCCGTCGGAGGTGGCGGTCGTAGCGTCCGGACGACATCAGGATCGCGAGCGCGCGCTGGTCGAGAACCGGGTTGCCTCGATCCGCTCGTTCCTTGGCCCCCACGACCGCCGGACCGAGATCATGAGGCAGCACCGCCCAGCCGAGCCGCAGCCCCGGAGCGAGCGACTTGCTCACCGTGCCGATCGAGATCACCCGGTCGGGTCTCAGCCCTTGTAGCGAGCCGACCGGTTCACGGTCGTACCGGAACTCGGCGTCGTATTCGTCTTCGATGATGACGCCGTCGACGCGCTCCGCCCACTGGAGCAGCTGGTGGCGCCGCTCCGGCGAGAGCACGACGCCGGTCGGCCACTGATGCGCCGGGGTGACCACAGCGGCGCGGGCGCCGCTCACGGCGAGCGACTCGACATCCAGGCCCTGTTCGTCGACGCGCACCGACACGGCCGTGCCGCCCGCGGCGCGAACGGCGGCGCCGATCGTGCCTCCGGAACCCGGATCTTCGTGCGCGATCGTGTCGACGCCGCGCGCCACGAGCGCCTCGGCGACGAGCACGATGCCCTGCGCGAACCCGGCGCAGACGATGACGTCGTCTGCGCTCACGTCTGCGGCCCGCACGCGTCGCAGGTAACCGGCGAGCACCGATCGCAATTCGGGATCGCCCGCGGGGTCGCCGTAGTCGAACAACGCGTTCGGAAGCGCGCGGCTGGCCTCGCGCAGAGCCCACGCCCAGTCGCCGCGGGGAATCATCCCGAGGTCGGGCACGCCGCTCGAGAACGAGACGACGACGGGGGCCGCAACGGATGCCGGGGTCGGCGCATCGAGCGTCCGGCGCGATCGGGGCATCTGGGCCACCCGGGTCGCCGAGCCGGGGTGCGCCACCAGGTAGCCCTCGGCCAGCAGTTGCGCATAGCAGTCCTGCACGAGTCCACGTGAGATGCCCAGGCGTTCGGCCAGCGCTCGCGACGAGGGCACCCGTTCGCCGCCGGCCAGACGACCGGTCTGGATGGCATCCCGAACCTGCCGTTCCAGCTGTCGTCCCAGCGGTGTCGGGTCGGCGCGGTCGAGATCGAGCAGCAGGGGAGCAGCAGAAGTGGACCACTCAACAGCCATGCAACTGGATCTTACTCGTGACCCGGTCTGCTTCTACCGTCGAGACATGACCAGCACAGACCTTCTCGCATCCGCTGCCGCCCCGGCCACTGCCGCCGGTCGCGCACCGCTCATGAGCCGCGCTCTCAAGATCCGATTCGTCTCGATCTTCGCGTCGTCGATCGGGTTCTTCCTGCCGCTGTCCGCGCTCCCGCTCTTCGCCGAGCGGCAGGCGAGCGGGGCGGGCGGTGTCACCAATGGCGCCCTCCTGGTCGCCTGCGTGGTGGGCGAACTGCTCAGCCCGTGGGTGATCGCCCGCCTGGGCATCCGCTGCACCCTCGGGGTCGGACTACTGCTGCTCGGAGTCCCTCTCCTCGTGCTGCTGGTCGCACCCGCCGTTCCGGTGATGAGCGTCGTCGCCGTGGCGCGCGGCATCGGCTTCGCGCTCGTCGTGGTGGCCGGTGGCGCACTGACGGCGGCCCTGATCCCCGCTTCGCGTCGGGGCGAGGGGCTCGCCATCGTCGGTCTGGTGGCCGGCGTCTCGTCGCTCATCGCCCTGCCGCTCGGGGTCTGGATCGCGCAGAGCTGGGGCTTCGCCCCCATCTTCGTGGGCGGCGCGATCATCCCGATCCTGGCCGTCGTGACGGTGCCGCTGCTCCCGAAGCGGGCGGCCGATTCCGAGCAGTCGCACGGCGTGCTGCACGGCCTGCGCCAGGGTCGACTGATGCGACCGGCGCTGGTCTTCGCGGCATCCGCCGCCTCGGCCGGGGCGGTCGTCACCTACCTGCCCCTCGCGATCGGAGACGTCGCGGGCTGGGTCGCGCCGGCCGCCCTGCTGGTCGAAACCACGATGAGCACCGTGGGCCGGATGGTCTCGGGCCGGCTGGGCGATCGGGTCGGATCGTCGCGGTTGCTGGTTCCGGGCGTGGTGCTCACCGCGCTGGGAACGCTGATGCTCGTGGTTCCGCTGGGCCAGGTCGTCGTCCTGGTCGGCGCGGCCGCCTTCGGTGCCGGATTCGGCATCCTGCAGAACGCAACGCTGACCCTGATGTACGCACGAGCCGACGAGGGCCAGTACGGCGTTGTCAGCGCGATCTGGAACGCCTCGTACGACGGCGGCATGGCCATCGGCGCCTTCGCCCTGGGGCTCATCGGAACCATCACCGGACTCGCGCCCGCCTTCGTGGCGATCGCGGTCCTGGTACTCGCCATGCTGGCGGTGGTGCGGTTCGACCGCCGCACGCCGGCCCTCTAGCCGCTCGCGCGACCGGCGACCCCGGCTGGCTAAGAGCAACAGACGCGACTCGTTAGCCTCGAAGCATGCTCGCCGCCCAGCTGACTCCGGATGCCGTCCTCGCCCCGCTCGAACCGTGGATGGCGCCCGAGTTCGCCGCCCACATGAACCGCGCGCGCGAGCACATCCGCCCCTGGGTCGGCCCGAGCTTCGTGACGGATGACGTCGACGGCGCCCGCGCCACCCTGCAGCGCTACGCCGACGCCACCGCCCGCGACGGCAACCGCATCTTCGGCATCTGGGCGCGCGACTCGGTGGTTGAGCCGCCCCTGGTGGTTGAGCCTGTCGAAACCACCCCCACGCCAACCTTGGTCGGCGGCATCATGTTCGTCGAGTTCAGCGCCGCCGCCGGCGCCTGCGAGATCGGATGCTGGCTCGAGCCCGCCGCCGAGGGCCGCGGCCTGATCACCGCCGCATGCAGGATTCTGCTGAGCTACGCCTTCGACGAACGCAACCTGCACCGCGCCGAGTGGCGGTGTCGCGCCGACAACGCCCGCAGCTCGGCGGTCGCTGAGCGCCTCGGGATGACGCTCGAGGGTGTGCTGCGCGAGGCGTGGAAGGTGGGCGACACCTTCTACGACAAGCAGGTGTGGAGCATCCTGGCGGGGGAGTTCACCCCGTTCTCCCCGACGAACATCGACGACCCGCGCTAGGAGCGCCGGCGCTCCGCAAGCCAGAAGTTCGCCAGCGCGGCGATCGCGAACGCGACCGCGATGACGATGACCACGACGCCGGCCCAGCTTCCCCGGGCGAGCACCACGAGTCCGATGATGGCCAAGGCACACGCGCCGACGCCCTGAAACATGCCGCGGATGTAGCGCGACACCTTCGAAACGGATCGCGGCGACATGCTCGGAGCCTAGCGACCCGACGGCCGCTCTGACTTCGGCCCGGTCAGCCCTTGCGCACCGGAAACCGCGGGTGCAGCACGCCCTTGCACTGGATGACGACGTCGGGATCGCCCAGCACCTGATCCGCGTCGGCGAACGATCCGAAGTACGGTTTGCCGCCGCCGAAGACCACCGGCACGACATCCATCGCGACGTGGTCGACCAGACCCAGGGCGAGGGCTTGCCCGCCGAGGTCGCCGGCGGTCACTCCGATGTCGCCGCCGTCAGCGAGCTCCTCCGCGCGCTGGAACGCGGCCTCGATCGAGGTGACGAACTCGAACGGCGCCTCGGGACGCCATCCCTCCGGCTTGGGCCGGTGCGACACCACGACGACGTACTTGCTCGCGGGCGGCTGCCCCTCCCAGCCGTTCATGAGGTCGAACTGGCGGCGTCCGATGATGAGCACGCTCTGGCGTGCCCAGATCTGGCGGATGTAGTCGATGGATGCTGCCGAGATCCGAATACCGCCCTCGTCACCGCCGGTCGATGGGCGTTCGCGGCGCGATTCCATCGCGGACGGCGGGAACGTTAGCCCGAGTGGAACCACAAATTAGCCCGAGTGGAACTACCAAACAGTGTCATAGCAGCCAAGCGAGAATGCGGGAAGCCAAGATCGACGAGTCAAATACTCCGCTGAGGAGTATCGCGGCGCGAAGTGCGTTCTCAAGCATTCCCACGCTTCCAACACCGCTCTGGTTGCGGATGGGATTGCTATAGAGCAGAAGCAAGAGTTCGCAGATGTCGTGGCCGTAGGCGTGCGCGCGTGCGTCCGCAAAAGCCGGACGTAGATATGTGGGAGCAACCGATGCGAGATGTGGGGGGATGGATCTGTTCAAGTCGAAGGCGATGGTTCCGCCGCTTCGCACCCCAGCAGCGGCGATCTTCGGAGCGAGCATGCTGGGATTGTGCGACCTCACCGCGTACAGGTCAAGGAGGGGCTCTGATAACTCGGAGACGAGTGAAGACCCGCTCGGTAGCCTGTTCCCAAGGAACAACTCGTTGAGGCGGTCTAGTGTCTCGGGTTCGAAACCATAGCTTTCGACCGCAGGGAAGTCTGTCCAGGCCAGTGTCGAAGCCGAGAATGTCGTGACGCCTTCGCCGCAGTCGCGATCGGCGACGCAAAGGATGTCCAATGACCTTCGTTCTGCGAACTGAGACAGAAAGATGATCCGGCTTCGTTGACCGTCGGTAAGCCCGATTGAAATCAGAAGGCCACCATCGACATCAATACGGTCGGCAGTCATAACAAGCGGGCGTCTGTCCAGAGGGATCGGCGCCGTGCGAATCCAGCCGCTATAGAACCGTTGATCGGCGGGGCCCTCGACAAGTAGGTATTTTGATCCGCTTAGCCGAACCTCAGTCTCAAACTCGGCAAGAGTGAGCCGGGGTTGGGCTACGGTCACGTCGGAACCTCTGTAGGGCTGATCAGTTCTTCCACATCCGCCATGATCTGGACAGAGTGTGACGCAATCAAGAACTGAACTCCGGTTCCTTCTGTGCAACGACTCAGTTCGGCGAGCAGGATCCTTTGCCACTTGAGTCCAAGGGAGAGCTCCGGTTCGTCAATGATGACCAGCGAGCCAGTGAACGTTGCGAGGATCGCGTTGCTCAGTAGGAGCAGGAGATGTTTCTCACCGCTCGACAGGGAGTCCGGATCCAGACCTTCGCCATGGCGGTTCACGAGGGTGACGCCTGTCAGGGTATCGAAGAGAAGATCCTTCCTCTCCAGGAAGCGGTTTACAGACGTGACAAACGTGTCGATTCGTTTCTGTGCCGGTGCGAGGGAACTTACTTCGTCGAGCAGGTTGGAGAGGTAGGGGTCGATGACCGAATGTAGTGACTTGAATCGCGCAGAGTTGGAGCGGTTCTTGTCTATCTCCGTAAGGATGCTCCTGACCTGCGCCAGTGAAATCAACCCATATTTTTCAAAGTTTGCCGAGATGTCCAGCAGTTGGCGCGATTTCTGTAGAAGGGCGCGCCTCGCCTCTGAGGCTAGGAACTTGTCTTCGGTTCCGCTGAGGATGCTTCGTGTGATTTCGAGATATACGCCCGAGTTAGGAAGGCTCTGGTCGTTCGAGATTCCGACCAACGCCATCCGAATCAAAGCCCGCTCTACTTGATCGAGGGTTTCCTTCACGCTCGATGACTGCGGTTTGTGCCGATGCCTGAGCTGCTCTCGCTCGTCCCGATAACGGACGGAGGATTGGGCGGCCTCCAGGCCTGAATAGATTAGGCGATCGTCGCCCACCAATACCGTGGGCGCTACAGCGCGGCCTAGGTGTTCAAGGTATCGCGCAATGTCTGGCCGATTCCCCACCCTTCGGATTGTGCGAAGGTCTCCTTCGTCGAGAGACAGATGCATTTGTCCCTCGGTTATCAAGGCGTCTTCTAGAAAGATCTCTCCGCTCAGCGACAGTTGGAAACCACCGAGGGTGGGGTCGAAACGTGAAAACTCCACCGTGGTACCGGACCGAAGAGTCACCCTCAGGAAGTCGATCGCCACGTCCGAAAGAGCCAGAAGATTCTCGACATCGGCGGACAGAAGGTGATACACCGCGCGCAAGAAGGTAGTCTTGCCCATTCCGTTCTCGGCGTAGATGACGCGAATGGACTTTTCGGACCCAGGCAAACCAAAATCGAGACTGTAGTTGAACTCCCCGAGGACGCCAAGTGCCTCGATCGAAGCTATTCCAGCGAATGGCTTTCGGGGGCTGCCGGTACCTTTTGGTTTCGGGTCGGTTGCCATCGCGCCAGCCTATTGCGCGTACCTTGCTGGTGAGCCGCTCTGAAGGGTCATCAATCCAGTTCTGTCCGTGGGATCGGGCGACAAGCGCGGCGGTCGCGCGCTTGTGCTGAGGGCGACGATCACGGCCACCACTCACCATCGCTGCCACGGGAACGGGTGCCGGCCCGATGCTTGACGGGGGCTGGCGTTCTAATCGGGCTTCTGATCGTGGGTGGCGCCGCGCGCCCGCGCTCGGTCTCTAGCCAGCGGCCGCTCGCGCACACGGAAGAGTTGAACGGCGTCGGCATCTCGGGGAGGTTGCCCGTGTCCGGCTACCATCACCACATGCGCAGCACACCGCCGGGCACCTCAGACGCCAACCCGCGAGAGCGCATCCTGATCCTCTCCGCAGGCGTCGGCGCCGGCCACAACACGGCCGCCGCTGCGGTCAAGCAGGCGGCCCTCGCCCGCCCCGACGTCGAAGACGTGCTGGTCGTCGACGTGCTCGAGCAGAGCAGCACCCTGTACCGCGACTTGCTCGGCAAGGGGTACTTCGTGCTCGTCGACAATGCTCCGTGGCTGGTCGACTGGGGGTACGACGTCAGCGATCTGCCGTTCAGGCGGCGGGGGCCGATCGATCCGTGGACGCGGGCCAACTCGATTCCGGCGATCAGTGAGATCAAGCGGTTCAAGCCGACCGCCATCGTGTGCACGCACTTCTTGCCTGCGCAGTTGGTGGCATCCCTCGTGCTGCGCGGCGCGACCGATGCGAAGACCGCGATCGTCACCACCGACTACGACTTCCACTGGCTGTGGCTCGCGAGTGCGTTCCACGCGCTGTTCCTGGCGCGCGAGGAGGGGCGGGTGCAACTGACCGCGCAGGGGGTTCCGGCCGATCGGGTTGCTGCGGTGGGCATCCCGATCTCGGCGCATCCGGAGGCCGCCTTCGAGCGGGTTCCGGATGACGTGCCCCGGCTGCTGATCTCAGCCGGCGCATCCGGAGGCGACTACGCCCTCGCCGTGGTGCGGCAGACGATGCATGTGCGCTCGCCGTTCCGCGCGACGGTGGTGACCGGACGCAATACCGAGCTGCAGCGGCAGATCGAGCAACTCGTGGCGCCCGCTGGCGACAAGTACCGGGTGCTCGGCTTCACGCCCGAGATGCCGCAACTGCTGCGCGAAGCCGACCTCTTCATCGGCAAGCCGGGTGGGCTGTCGGCGTCGGAGTGCATGGCGGTCGGGCTGCCGATGGTGCTGGTCAACCCGATCCCGGGGCAGGAGGTGCGCAACGGCGACTACTTGATGGAGCAGGGCGCGGCCGTGCGCTGCAACACCCCCTCGACCATCGGCTGGAAGATCGATCAGCTGCTGCGCGAGCCGGGCCGGCTTCAGCAGATGCAGGCCGCGGCTCAGCGGCTCGGGCGCCCGATGGCGGCCGCCGACGTGCTGAGCGGGTTGCTCGACGGTCCGGCGCGGCCGCTCGTGATGACGCGTGGGGCGCAGCGGTCGATCCTGAAGGCGAGCTCGCGGCGGCTGATCGCCAGCGACCTCAGCGGCCCGAAGGCACTGGTGCGGCTCGTCGATCGGGCGACCGGCAGCACGGTCGCGCTGCTGCGCGAGGAAGAGCTCGACGACTTGCAGCGCCGGCATCCGGAGCGGGATGGCCACCTGGTGCTGCAGCGCGACGACGCGCTCGTCCCGCTGCGCTGGGAGGCGCGGCGCCTGCTCAGGAGCGTGCTGCGCGGGGATGCCGAGCTGCCGGTGCGGGTCGAGCGGCTGTCTGATGCCGGGTCTGTCCCGGCTGGTGCAACGGGAGCGCGCCGCTCCAGCTGAGCGGGCTGTGCTGCGCGGCGAGCAGCGCCCAGTCGCCGGGGCGGGGCGACCACTCGTGGGTGGCGGGGTCGCGCTGCAGGGTGGGCGTGGGATCCAACTCGATCTGGATGACGGCCTCACCACGCGCCGGCACGGTCACCTTCTGAAAGCCGAGCAGCTGGGCCACCGGGTGCGCGAGCGAGACGTCGGCGGCATACACCTGGATCACCGTGGTGCCCTCGCGCTCGCCCGGGTTGCCGACCCGCACCTGCGCGCTGTCGCCCTCGTTGTCGAAGGTGTGCGAGAGCAACTCGTGCTCGAGCGTCGCGTAGCCCAGCCCGAACCCGAACGGGAACGCCGGCACGTGACCGTCGGCGTCGAGCTTGCGCTGCCCCCACCTGCCGTCGTAGACGACCTGCTTCGCGGTGCGGTCGAAGGGCGGCAGGTGCGCCGGATCGGTCGGGATGACGAACGGCAGCCGCCCGGTCGGCTCGCCCGCGCCGGTCAGCACGTCGGCCAGGGCGCGGCCCCCCTCCATGCCGCCGTACCACGCCATCAGCACAGCGGGCACGTGCTCGCGCCAGCCTTCGGTGAGGATGGCGCTTCCGCCGATCAGCACCACGACCGTGCGCGAATTGGCGGCAGCCACGGCCTCGATCATGTGGATGTCCGAGGGCCGCAACCCGAGCCGAGCGCGGTCGCCGCCGCGCACGAAGCGCGACGCGGCGTGCACGAGACCGGTGAGCGGGCGGCTCAGCATGCCGGTCTTGAATGCGCGGCCGAGGACCGCGACCTCGACGCCCTCGGTCAGCACCGACTCGCCCTCGTCGTGCTGGTCGAGTCCGACGACGACGATCGCCACCTCGGCTGCGGATGCCGCGGTCGCCGCGGCGTGCGAGCCCGGCCCCTTGGCAGTGATGATCCGCGCCCCGGGCAGCGCCTCGCGGAGCCCCTTCAGCGGCGAAACCGTCGACGGCGGACGCACCCGCGACGAGCCGTGGTCACCCAGGTTCGGCAGGTCGGCCAGGCGGCCGACGACCGCGATGCTCCGGGTGCCGGGGCTCAGCGGCAGCAGCGGTGCCGCGCCCAGAGGCTCGTTCTTCAGCAGCACGATCGCCTCGGTGGCCACCCGCCGCGCCAGGGCCCGGTGCTCGGGCGACGCGACCACCGCCGGGGTCGGCTCGTCGGCGTCCCGGTTCGCGTGGTGCAGCAGGGTGGTGCGCAGGATGCGGTGCGCCGCCTGCAGCACCGTCGCGCGCTCCAGCCGGGCCGATCGCAGCGCATGCGGCAGCTCGCGGGCTCGCCGCAGCCGCAGCGGCATCTCGATCTCCATGCCGGCCTGCAGGCTCTCGACCGCGTCGTGGGTGCCGAACACCCAGTCGCTGGTGACGAACCCCTCGAATCCCCACTCCTTGCGCAGGATGTCGGTGAGCAGCGGCGCGTTCAGGTCCATGAAGCGGCCGCGCACTTGGTTGTATGCGGTCATCAGGGAGTCGGCCCCGGCATCCACGATCGCCTTGAAATGGGGCAGGTACACCTCGTGCAGCGCGTGCTCGTCGACCGACACGTCGACCTCGAAGCGCTCGTTCTCCATCGAGTTGAGCGCGAAGTGCTTGACACAGGCCATCGCGTTCGGCTGCAGGCCGCGAGTGATGGCCACGCCCATGCGGCCGGTCAGCACCGGGTCTTCGCCGTAGCACTCCTGCGCGCGACCCCAGGCCGGATGCCGCAGCAGATTCACGCACACCGACGCCGAGTAGTTCGCGCCCCTGGCCCGCGTCTCGAGGCCGATCGCCCGGCCGACCTGCTGCTCGAGCTGCGGATCCCACGTCGCCGCGCGGGCCATGGTCACCGGGAACGCGGTCGACTTGCCGATCACGACCCCGCGCGCCCCGTCGCTGAACCGGATCCCCGGAATGCCGAGCCGCTTCACCGCCCCGGCGACGAACGGCCGGTTGACCAGCAGCCACGGAATGAACGGCAGCACCCACGGGCGGGCGTCGCCGTCGAGCAGGCCGAGCAGCTCGTGATCGGTCAGCTCGGCGATCAACCGGTCAGCGGCCGCGTCGGCGTCGAGCTCGCCGGCGCGAATGGCTCGCACGGCGTCGTCGTACGCGGTCGGGGCTGACTCCATATCGTGAATTCTGTCTCACCAGTTCGACGGTGCGTAATCCTTCAGGAACACCCCGAACACGTCGTCGCCCGCCTCGCCTCGCACGATCGGGTCGTACACCCGAGCCGCGCCGTCCACCAGGTCCAGTGGTGCGTGAAAGCCCTCCTCGGCCAGTCGCACCTTCGTGGGGTGTGGGCGCTCGTCGGTGATCCATCCCGTGTCGACGGAGGTCATCAGGATCCCGTCGGTCTCGAACATCTCGCGCGCGCTGGTGCGGGTCAGCATGTTCACCGCGGCCTTGGCCATATTCGTGTGCGGGTGACCGGGCCCCTTGTAACCGCGGCCGAAGACACCCTCCATCGCCGAGACGTTCACGATGTAGGTGCGACGGGCGGGCGATGCCGCCAGGGCGGCGCGCAACCGAGAGACCAGGATGAACGGGGCCGTCGTGTTCGCGAGCTGCACCTCGAGCATCTCGAGCGGGTCGACCTCGTGCACGGCCTGCGTCCACGAGTTGGAGTCGTGCAGATCGGGCACCAGGCCTCCGGCGTCGATCGCGGTGCCGGCCGCGAGGCGCTCGAGCGAGCTCGAGCCGGGCGCCATCGCCTGCGCGGTGAGCTCGTCGGCCTCCGCGGCGGCCGACGCGGCGGCCGCGAGGATCGGGTGGGCCGCGACCGAACGCTCCAAGGCGAGCGGATGCGCGTCGTTCGTGTGCCCGAAGGTGACCAGCTCGGGCAGTGGGCCGTCGGGCAGCGGGGCGAGCTCGGCATCCACCAGCGGTTGGTAGGCGCCGGGGGAGCGGCGCACGGTCTGCGTCGCATTGTTGATCAGGATGTCGAGGGGCCCGGCCTCGGCGACCGACTCGGCCAGCGCGATCACCTGGGCGGGGTCGCGCAGGTCGATGCCGACGATGCGAAGCCGGTGGATCCACTCGCCCGAGTCGGGCATCGCGGTGAAGCGGCGCACGGCATCCCGCGGAAACCGCGTCGTGATCGTGGTGTGCGCGCCATCCCGCAGCAGTCGCAGCGCGATATACATGCCGATCTTGGCGCGGCCGCCGGTGAGCAGCGCGCGCTTGCCGGTCAGGTCGGTGCTGGCGTCGCGCTTGGTGTGGCTCATGGCCGCGCAGCTCGGGCAGAGCTGGTGGTAGAAGGCGTCGACCTCGGTGTAGTGCTGCTTGCAGATGTAGCAGGGGCGGGACTTGAGCAGGGTGCCGGCGGTCGCGTTCGTGGCGGCGCCCGAGATCGGGATGCCGCGGGTCTCGTCGTCGATGCGGTCCGGCGCGCCGGTGGCGGTGGCGGCCACGACCGCGCGGTCGGCAGCCGCGTCGCGCGCCCGGGCGTCGAGTCGGCGCGACTGCTTGACCGCCTTGAACATCTTGGCGGTGGCCTGGCGGACGGCCACGAAATCCGGATGCTCCTGGTCGAGCTCGCTCAGCTGGGCCAGAACACGCAGCGTCGCCTTGACGTCGGCGGGGTCGAGAGCGGAAGGCACAGGTAATGGTACGTGGCATCCCGTCCGCCGACCGCTAGGGTCATGGCCATGAGCGATGACGCACCGCGCGCGAGCCGGCGCCCCGGGTTCCTTTTTCTCGTGCTCGGTCTTGTCGCGTTGGTGGTGGGGATCGTGCTGCTCGCGATCCCGACACCCGATAGCGGGTGGACCGAGGCGATTCCCATCTCGCACGGCAAGTGGCATCTGCCGGTGTCCGACTTGAGCTTCCTCATCGGCGCGGTGGTGACCGGCGCTGGTCTCGCCCTGGTGCTGGTCTGGGTCGAGCAGAAGGCGTCGCGCCGCGCCTGATGCTGGCAGTGGTCTAGGCCGGCCACACCCCGATGATCAGCGCCATCACCAGCACGGTGACCAGCTCGTGCGCGACGTTCAGCACGGTCAGCTGCCACGGGCGCTTGTCGAACTGGTCGTGGGTCACGAAGCGGGCCGCGGTGAATCCGGCCCAGAGGATCAGCGTGGTGAGCAGCGCGTTCACCAGGAAGCTGCCGCCGTAGAAGTGGAACGAGATGTCGGCGGCTCCGGCGATCACCCAGGCCGTGATGAAGCTGACGATCACGGTCACGATGATGGGGCGCACCGCATCCCGGCCGTTGCCGCTCATCGTCACGCCGGTGAGCTTCATCCAGTAGGTGCCGAACACCTTGCGGGCGTACCAGACCGAGCCGATGACCATGCTCGACAGCGTGGCCAGGATGACGGCGATGTAGTTGATCGACGGTGCGTGCACGGGGCGACTCCTTTGTCGGGATGGTGCAGTGGTTGAGCGATCCTAGCGCGGCAGTCAGACGCCTGGAGGCGATTCCGGGATCACCGCGCTTGGCTTGGCGGGACCGCGTGCAATGAGCCGGATCACGTAGATGTCCAACGCCGCGAACGACAACACGATGCTTCCGAACACGAGACCTGCCACACCATGGCTGTCGCCGTGCAGGAGGGCGATGATGCCGAATGCGAGCAAGCTGGTACCGGCGATCCCGGTGACGACCAACGTCAGACTGGAGAGGATGAGCCGTCGAGTGCGCATCCCTTTCTGCATGATCGGAGACTAGCGGCCGTGCGTAACTGCCGCCGCAGGGCGACGAAGCGACTACCAAGTTGCGCTTGTCGGCGTAACGGCGGCTCCCGTCGCGGGCCTCGGCACGATGACATCGTGCTGCGGCCCATAGCGCAACGGCGACACGATGAGGGCGGCGATCGCGATCGCCGAGACGACCGTGCCGATCACCGCGACCCGGATGCCGATGGCCGGCAGCCGCGCCCCGAACCGTTGGCGCGCCAGGGCCAGGATCCCGAGACCGGCGAGCCCGCCCGCGGTGTTCGAGATCAGGTCAGAGGTGTCGAAGCTCCCGGTCGACAGCAGATGCTGAGTGGTCTCGAGCACGAGGCTCGCGCCCAGAAAGACGGCGGTCAGTTGCCACCACCGCCACGACCGGGCCAGCGAGCCGAGATACAGGCCGAACGGAACGAAGAAGAGGATGTTCGCCACGACCTCCTCCGGGTTGCTCGGGCCGTCGTCGCCGCTGGGCAGGAACGGCACCAGCTTGATCGGTCGCGGCAGCAGGGCGGCCTCGCCGACCCAGGGCTTCTCGAGCTTCCACAGAATCACCCAGACCAGCAGCAGCAGGTAGATCACGAACATCGCGATGAAGAGTTTCGACGGGCGCTTCTGGGCAACGGTCACCGTGCCATCCTGTCTGCCAGGTCAGGATGCGCGCGTCAGCCTGAGGGCTGATGCCGCTACCGTGACGGAATGACCTTCTTCTCCGTCGCTCGTCGCTGGGGGCTCCTCGTTCTCGGGCTGATCGGAATGGTGGTGGGAGTCATCCTGCTGACCCTTCCCGGGCCGCCGGCCTCGTTCGGGTGGACCGCCTATGCGCCGCTCACGAACACGGTGTTCGTGCCGCCGTTCGTCACCCCGTCGCTGGTGTTTGGTGTACTGCTTGCTGCGCTGGGCATAGCGCTCGCCGCCGGCTGGGTGGGGTTCATGCTCGGGCGCAGAACGAAAACGGCCCCGGCATCCTGAATCGGATACCGAGGCCGCTTCCCTGACGGGACTACTCGTTGAGACCGAGGAGGGTGTCCGCGGCGGTCGTCCCGACCAGGCCGCGCAGGTCACTGTTGTCGGTCACCGCGACGAGGGTCCAACCGCCCTGGGAGTTCGTGGCGTTCTGCGTGTACAGAACCCCGTCGACGTCCAGGCTGGGGTACTCCCACGGGGTGGGGTCTGAGAATCCGAGTTCGCGAAGGCGGGTCGACACCGCGGTGTTGTCGATTCCAATGGCGTCGGTCACGTCGACCCTCGCTCCCGTGCGGAACTGCACCCACCGGCAACTTACCGACGGGTGCCCAGCGAGCAGGGCGAGCAACTGGGGATCCTGCGTCGCGTGCACCGCCGAGTCGCCCGTGAACGTGTAGCCCTCACTGTCGAGCATGGTCTGCAGCTCGTGGCCCACGGCCGCCCCGCAGCTGGCGGGCAACACCGTGAACGGCTGCGGCGCACTCGGCTTGACCTGCGGGCCGTACTTGGTCCACAGCTCGGCCGGCAGGTGGAAACCGGGGTAGCTCGGCGCGTTGTAGATCGGTTTGGTCACCGATCCGGGGCCGATCGGTTTCGGCGGGGGAAAGATGCTTGCCTGCGCGGTGGC
>Ga0207667_10000269_pt1 | contig 72043 bp, 93 predicted proteins | sample KBSCornC52_FD_184301 | JGI IMG/M metagenome (GOLD analysis project Ga0207667, IMG submission 184301) | Corn rhizosphere microbial communities from Kellogg Biological Station, Michigan, USA - KBS Corn C5-2 (SPAdes) (version 2) | ecosystem: Host-associated > Plants > Roots > Rhizosphere > Soil ... | reverse complement strand
CTTATGCGCAGAACAAGAAATACCCTTGGATATTTGTGAGTGCGGACAGGATAATAAACAAAACCGACACCAGCGCGGAGGGCCTGCTGGAATGTAAAACAATATCCGGTTATGCTGCAGACCAGTGGGAGGCGGGATTCCCCCCTTACTATATCTTCCAGATACAAACCGCTATTGGTTGTATTGAACTGGCGTACGGAGAGAGCGCTATTTTAAAGGATGGCCGGGAGATGGAGGTTTTGCCCTTTGACAAAAGTGAGGCGCTTTTTGAGGCTATAATAACCAAATCCAAGTCATTCTACGAGGATGTGAAGAAAGGTATTGAGTTTTACCTTTTAAGCCTTGTGGCGCCGGACGAAGAAACACGGGCTATGAACTACGCCTGCATGGAAAGGTTATCGCCGGAAATTGACGGGAGCATTGCCATGAGCGATTTCCTAAAAGTTAAAAACCAGGATAAAGGCTACGAAACAAAAGGTACTGAGGAAGAATACGAATGGGCAAAGAAGTACGAGGAATTAAGTGCTCAGCTTAAACCCATTGAGACGGAGAAGAACCTTTATGCCAACAAGATAAAGGATGCTATGGGTGAGGCCAGCACGCTAAGCTTTGGTGAAAATGGTAAAGTGACCTGGAAGGAGAATGTTAAAAAAAGCAGGGTGTTTAAAGTAAGTTTAAAATAAAATATTATGCACGACCCAATGTGTGTTGCTCACGAAATTTATCTGGGCGCAAAAGAAAGAAAAAATGGAAGTTACCGCTCCCCTATAATAACCATCTGGCATGTTGACCCTGAAAAAGATGGCACTGATGATAGTTGCGGGTGGTTTATACGTAGTCGCCATATTGATAAAATTTTACTTGAAAAGGTTAGAAAAGAGGTTGAGTTTAACTTTAAGCACAACTACTGGTTTAATGAAGGGGGCTATCCAAAATTTAGCGTTATCGGCCTTACGTTGGAGATGTACACAAAAATATCTTGGGTTATTTTCATGCATCAAAACAATGGTAAGCCAGACAGGCAGAGGCATAAAAAGTTTATGCAAAAGCATCTTTTTGATATTATTCACTTTGCTGAAAACCCAACAGATAGTTTATTTTCCTCAATCACAATGCAGTACGGTGTAGAGAAACCGGAGGAAAGAGTATCACACTTTATTTCAATTATATCCGCGGATATAATGAGAAAGTGTCGCCCGTGGTACCAGCATCCTAAGTGGCACATCCATCACTGGAAAATACAATTTCATCCATTTGAGCGATTAAAAAGGAGGTACTGGACTAAATGCTGCGTCTGCGGTAAAAGAGGCTTTAAGGGTTCTGCCTACGGAGATTGGAGTGGAACTAAAATATGGCACCCGGAATGTAATTCAGTCATACAAGAACCAGCTCCGAAAAAGTGACAATTCTTCTCACCATAGGACTGCTTCTTGGCTGGCTATACACCCTGCCTAAGTTACCATTGAAGCGTGAGAAGATACCCCGGGCGAATGAGCACCACATGGTGGTGGACAAAACAGGATTACACGAGGTGCTGAGCGAGAAGGAAAGAAACAGGATTTTTCACTAATTAACAATAAACACATGTACACTATTATTTTATTCGCAGTTATTTTTTTAATATGGAGGATTTGGTGGGTAATTAAATATGATGATTTATTCACACCGATTGATGGGATTAACATTATTAGTTATTTCGGTGCTATTCTTTTAGGAGCAGCAGTCGGTATTGGTATAGCGGTTTTAATACCTCCAAAATTGGAGGACAAAAACTACACCTTAACGCTTGTTTCTTTACAGGATAACCCCTCAGTACAAGGCCGCTTTTATCTTGGGTATGGCAGTGTAAGCGGCACATTTAAATATACGTTTTACTACCAGGTAGATAGCGAGACATTCCGCATGCGGCAAGTAGACTACACCAATGCCGAAGTTAAATACACAAGCGGTGCACCATCTGTTTTTGTTTATCACAAAGAGGAAAAACCAATCCTGTATAACCGGTTTACATTGCACTGCCCATGGAACGATACTTATGTATTAAAAGTTCCAAAGGGCTCAATTAAAACGGATTATTCACTGGACGCTAAGTAAACCACATTTTACCACAATAAAAACCATTAACCAATGGCAGAAACAAGAATTGTTACAGGAGGCAAGATTCTCAAAGGCCCCAAAGTAACCATTGATTTTACAGAAGCTGGCATACCGAATAGCTGGGGGCCATCTGACCGGGAGCCGCACGAGGATTTAACCAATGCGTTTGCCTCTTTAGATGCTCATTGTGCAGCTATGCTTTTCCGGGCAAACAGCACTGTGCTGGATATTAAAGGCAAAAAGAACGAGCCAAAAAGTATTGACTGGAAGCCGCCCAAAGATGGTGAAGAATTGTGGGAAGGCGACAACTGGCACTGTACGGGATGGAGTATTACCCAAACAAAGCAGGGAACATCTATAAGCCTGAGCGTAACCGAAACACTTCCCAACGGCAAATCGCACAACTCAAATGTGCCAACTGAGGTTGTAGGCGCTGAGGGTGGGTATGAGTATGTTGACGACCTGGTGGCAAAGATTAAGGTGTGCCAAAAAGAACTGTTGGTGTACATGGACGCAGCGCCAGTACAAACAAGCATGGATTTTCCAGAGGGCGAATAAAGGAGGTAGCCGCTTTAGTGTAATGGCAGCACGATGGCAACGCAGTTAAGTACGGGTTCGACCCCTGTAAGCGGCTCAAAACACAAAAAAATAAACACATGGAATTTAAATTCACCAACGACGGTAAAAAGGTTGTGGTTATAGGTAATCTTAATGCCCAGCAAAAAATAGTTCAGGAAGTATTCGTTGTTAATGGTAATGAAATACCCAGTGGCGAAAACTTTGTGGTAACATCCCTGCACGACGCCCCAGCTGTTAGCTGGAAGGAAACTGAGACGAAGAGAATAGAGGCTTTTTATGAAAAAACCAAAAAGGAGTATGATACTGAGTTAGACAGGCTTAAAAAAAGATTTCAGGAACAAAAGTCTCTTTTGGTTAATATGTCTACCTATGCTCAAAAACTATCAAAAAGCTTTTCAGACAAAAGCCTTCTTACTTATGTTGCCTTTGTTACCGGCAAGATTAAGTTTGTTGTGATTAACAGGTATAGCCGAGTTGAAATAAGGCCTTTTGATTCAGAGTTTAATAGTGAAGATACATGGGATATATGGAATAGCCGGGAATTAAAGCTTTTTTCTTTCTTCGGTAGAGATGATGGCTCTCTGCAGTTAAGGGTAAACCAATATTATGATGGCAGCGGCACATGGATAGATGTATGGCCGTTTGAAACATACGAGGAAGCGTTGCAAAAGGCAACGGAGTTAATTCTTGCTACTGAAAAGTATGGAACAGATACAATAACCAGTGCTAAAAAATATGGTATTAAGTTAGACCCTGTAAAGGTTTCGGCTTTTAAGCAGCAGCAAATAGATAGCGTACAGAATTCAATTAACCAGTACCAAGGCTACATCGACAAACATAAAAAAGAGCTTGATAACCTCTTAAATGTTTCTGATGGAACTCTTTAAAATAAACGCCGGAGGCATAATAACCAACAAGGCAGGCGTACCCGTAAATAAAGAGATTTTAGCCCGTATAATTAAGGCTGCGGGTAAAAGTATGGAAACGGCGCCAGAGCGGCAGGAAGCGCCTATACAACCCCAAATACAGGGACTGGAGGACGAAGGGTATATAAAGTTTAAGGAATGGGTTAACACATGGACACCACGGGTGGGAAAGATGAAAGAGCCGTTTACACAGGCCCAGTATCTAACCCTTATGAAATGGCGGCAGGATGCAAAACCAGGTTATTCGCAAAAAGAGATACAGGACATGCTGCTGCGCATGCACAACTATAAAGATTTAAACAAAAATGTTTCAGCGTTCCTTACTTTTAAAAACTGGACGGAGCGTAACGCGGTAAAACAGTAGGTTATGGCAGTAGAGATATACGAAGTGCCGGATTCTTTTGACCATCTTTTTTCAAACGGGTGTCGTAGTTACCGGATAATAAACTATAACAAGGGTATGGATATGGACAATATTCAATCCCTGCAGCACTTTGTGGAAATTGTTGGCATTCCCGACGATTGTATAGAGGAGAATTTGGGTACTCAGATTACAGTTCATCACCCAGATTACCCACAATTACTTGTTATTGACTCAGGCGGGTTGGGAGATTTTTTTCTCACGGCTTTGATGTGTTCGAGTATAACTTTGGATAAAACCGCCCTCACTTTAAAAAACACTGCTTAAATGGGTATAGAGCAAGGATTAAGGAAACGTGTGCAGCGTGCGCCGGTGTATGACGCGGATATGATTATGGGGGGCAAAATACAACCCCAGGCCATAAAGATTGAGGAGGCTATACTGGGAGCGTGCATGATGAATGCCGACGCCTACGAAACAGCAGCGGAGATTTTAACACCGGAGAGTTTTTACACAAATACCCACCAGAAAATCTTTGCCGCTTTTAACCGCCTGCATAAAGCGCATGTAGTAATTGAGGAACTGGCCGTGATGCAGGAGTTAAATAAGAGCGAAGAATTGGAGTTGATTGGCGGACCTTACTACCTTACCACCTTAACCGGCAAAACATCATCCAGCTCGTTAAACAATATTGAAGCGCACTGCAGGACGGTACAGGAGAAGTATCTTGCCCGCCAAGTGATAAAGGTAGGAACTGAGGCCATGGCGCAGGCTTACGAAGATGCTGCTGATGTGTACGAGCTTATAGACTCATTTGCCAGTCAGGCCAACAAAATAGGCGAAGGGAGCAACGGTAAGGAGTTTTCGGACATGGTGGACGGAATGGTGGAGTTTCACAATGAATTGGAAAGGAAAGCGGCAATAACAGAGGATTTGGTGGGTATTCCCAGCGGGTTTAAAGAAATAGACAAGGTAACACACGGTTTCAGGCCGGGCAGCTTAATAACGATTGCTGCCGGAACATCGGACGGCAAGACTGCCATAGCCCTTAATATCGCCGCAAATGCCTCAAAAATGCCTTATTTTACGTGTGTGGCTATATTTACACTGGAGGTGGACAGAGCGCAAATAATCAACCGTATAGTGTCTGCAGAGACTGGTGTAGGTTTTGAGAAGATTGATACTGGTAAGCTCACTCCCAAGGAAAGTGAGAAAGTCATGCACGCCACTAAGTATTTGGAAAGCCTGCCGCTGTTTATTGACGATACGCCGGGTATAAACTACGTACAGATACGTAGCAAGGTAAAGCGGCTGATGCGTAAAAGGGCAAAGCAAAGGATAGCCCAAGGACTTGACCCAAACGAGAGATGGATGATTGTAATTGATTACCTGCAGCTGATGAAAGGAGCGATTAAAGATAAGCGCGCCACTAAAGAAGAAGAAATAAGCGATACAACCGGCAATTTGAAGATACTGGCCAAAGAATTGAAAATACCCATTATTCAGCTGGCCCAGGTAAACAGGGAGGTGGCAAAGAGAAAAGGTAACAGGCTTATGCTTTCCGACCTTCGTAGTAGTGCTTCGATTGAAATGGATAGCGATATGGTAATTTTCATTTACAAGCCTGATGATGGGGTAATAATGGAAAGAGTAGTGGAGATTGCAAAACACCGCGGAGGGAAGTTACACACCACGCGGCTGCGGGTGGAGTTCTGGCGGCAGAAATTCCTTAACCCTGACGATGAAAAGGGAGAGGCGCCAGCACCTATTAGCCAGCCATGGGTACGGGTTGGGCAGGTAACAACCGGCGATTTTGACGAAGGATTTGACGCTGATAAAGCACCGTTTGAATAATTAAAAATTAATTATATGTTTCACGTACCAGAAAAAAACAGGGTTACAAAAAATCACCCGCTTGCTTCGGATAGTAGTTACGGTAATGAGGGAGCGTTTGTAATCACCCACCCAAAAATTAACAACTACTCATTCTTTGCCATTGCATCCGATGGGGAAGGATGGGAGCATGTAAGCGTAAGTTTATCATCTACCGAACGAAAAGTTGAGCGGTGCCCTACTTGGGAGGAAATGTGCTTTATAAAGGATATTTTTTGGGATAAAGGCGATTGTGTTATTCAGTACCATCCTCCCGAAAAGGATTATGTAAGCATGCATCATTACTGCCTTCATTTATGGAAGTCAACAACTTTTGAACAACCGGTACCAGATAGTATGCTGGTTGGTATAAATATGAAATAATGAGTAAAAATCGTTGGCCCTCAATAAAAGAGCTACAAAACAGCGTAGCGGGCAAGAGCGCTAAAAATGCGGCTGCATTTAACGAGCCGAATAAAGTGTCCACACCGGTAAAAGACGGGCATTTTAACGGCAATACAAACCGACATAGTGGCAATACGGCTAAGGACTGGATGCTTTTCAATTTGCAGCACTTTTGCAATGAACGCGCCCTGACACTTGAAACAGAGTTTAGGTTTCACAAAGAAAGAAAGTGGCGCTCAGATTACGCTCTGCCTGGATTATTCGTATTAATTGAATACGAAGGAATTTACAGTGAGTTCAGCGAACATACCAGCATAAAAGGCTTTAATCGTAACCTTGAAAAGTACAACGCGGCAACTATTGCCGGATGGAAGGTATTACGCTATTCAAACGCCAATTACAAGGATGTGCTGCGCGACCTGACCGAAATACACTATAACAAAACAATACCGTTTTAATATGACAAACACAATTGTTGTTTTAGTTGGGTACACGATTTTGATGGCGCTAGTTTTTCTTTATATTTTTCTTAAAAAGAAATAATGGCCACAAGTAACTGCAAGCACGCTACCTGCGAGGGCGAAACATGCAGGCGGGAGAAGAAAGAAAAGGCCGCTCCAAAGAAGATAGCTAAATTCAGCAAAAAGAGGCAGAAGGTAAACAGGGAGTATTTTAAGCTGGCGGCACAGTTTATAAAAGATAACCCAGTATGCGAAATGAAGCTGGAGGGATGCACTTACTGGGCGCAGCACCCCCACCACCTTAAAGGCCGGACAGGAGACTTGCTGACGGATAAAACCTACTGGAAAGCCGCCTGCGACAATTGTAACCGCAGGGCAGAAACGCACAGTAAAGAGGCGATGGAAACAGGCAATAAACTTTCAAAATTCGCTATATGAACCTAATAACCATTTTAAAAACAATCACTGGCTTTGCCATCTTCTTTTGCGCATGCGTATTCATTCTGTATGTAAAGCATTATTTCTGCTGGAAACACCGCAGGTGGAAACAAACAGTGCATATCCGGCAGAAAGGCTTTAAATGCGTATGCACCAGGTGCGAAAAAGTAAAATTATAAATAAAATTTGTATGCTGTTAGTACCAGAAATTACGTTGTACCGCATTAAAATAAACGACAAAGCAGTCCATTCAAACAGGTGGTATGCCAGTAAGCCGGGACGCATATTTTATGCAATCAAGTCATTAACCAAGGGTGGCTATAGAGTTTCAGACCTTTGCTTTGTCCCATACGTTGACTGTGAAGTGGTAGAAAGGCTTAAGATGCCAGTTGATGGTAACCATTCGGTAAACAGTGTACATGAATTTTTAAGCAAGAAGGCTGAAAACTGATTATTCACTTTTTAATATAAACACATGATAATCGCTTTTATTCAAGCAATGGTTTGTTTCATCTTAATGACGGTCGCCTGGTTTGCAAATGTCGTCAACTATGAAATCCTTTTTGGGTTCTTGTTTATCGGAGGATTGATGAATCTTTTTAGGGAGCTTGATAAAAAAGAATAGGACACCCACCATGTCCGAGCGCGTGGCAACCGAGGGCTATATTAAGTGAGGTTGCAAACTGGGGCAGGTCGTTTTTCAGGTTGTTGGAACTCATGTTTTACTGGCCTGTCCCTTTTAACTCGAAAAATGTACGAGTGAAATATAAATATTTACGCAGCATAGGCACGTCTGAGCGTTCTATAAAAGAGGCTAAAGACTGGATTAAAGCACAGAAAAAGCCCAAAGCAGCTGCTAAAAAGAAGAAACGTAAGGGAAAGTGCAAGCCGGTTGTAAAACCGCAGATAGAAAGTTATGGTGAAACTATGATAACGACTTTCTTAAACTTGCATAAAATTGAGTATAAGACTGAAAAAATATTTGGTGGCTGCGTAAATAGCAAGGGGAATATGCTGAGGTATGATTTTTACCTGGTTAAAGAAAACGTACTGATTGAATATGATGGTGCCCACCATTTTGGTGTTACCAGTTACAGCAAGGATTTTGAAGTGGTAAAAGAGCATGACAGGATTAAAGATGAATACGCGGCAAAGAACGGCATGCCATTAATAAGGCTAATGCATAAAGATTTAGAAAACCTGCAGGACATTGTTTTTACTGTACTTGACTCATTAACTGAACAATAAACACACTTTTATGGCAGAAAAATATTTATTGGGACACGACGCTTACATTCAAGGAGACTTAGGAAGGGTTAAAGGTCCAGGTGGCACACATAACGTTGTGCAGGTGTATAGGAAGAATGACGGCTCAACCACTGTTACGCTGGGGGAGGTTGTGGCCGAGTATAGTAACAGGCCGCAAAAGTCAAAAGAAGATTTTTATAAAGAAGTTGCCGAGGCTGCAAAGTTTTACGGTAGTCTTGTTACGGATGAAACAGGGTTTAATCACAACGTTACCGAGGACGCCGAATTTGAGATAGTAGAAACACCAATAAAAGAACTACCCGCGCTCATTGCAGAGCAAGGAAAGGACGTTGAAGCACATTTTAACAAGTTAAAGATGGATGCACCTAAAATTGAGGACAATGAGTAAGATAATGATAAAAGATTTAAAATCGTTTGAGGCGTGGGCGACATCATTATTTGGTGACGAAATGCAGGCGTGGGGTAAGCGTTACAGTTTATCTACAGAAGGGTATTATTTTGAATACCGGCCAGATAATAATGACCGTGATATTATGCGGGCAACGCTCTACAACAGCATGGGCGAAAGAGTAGATGATGTTCGGGTGTCAGACGGCTATGGCATGCCTCAAAAAACACATCATCAAGTAATAAACTATTTTGAGGCCAGATTAACACTTGATGAACTAAAAACAGGCAATAATGACAAAGCGTGAAAGAAAGTATCACATGGAACAGCGGTTTTGGAAGGCCGTTAGCCGTATAAACCCAACAAAGCGGGCTATGGTTGAGGATTTGGCTTTTTACGGCACCAGTATCGTAAAGACAGAGCGCAGGCAGGACGGGAAGATACATGTAAGGCATGTACCGTTTGGCACACCGGAGGCATGGGATGCAATGGGAATACCACCAGAAATGAACGGTGAGCCAGGCGCCACGAGTGATACAACAAAAATGAGAGAGCGGTTATGAAACCAAGTGAGTTTATAGAAAAGCATTGGCGTGTACAGGGAGTGGGTGGCGCACAAAAAGCCGTTACCTTAACTGAGCACCAAAAAAGAATAATTGATGCTGCCGTTGAGTTAGGCGTGCCTATGTACGTCCCAAGGTTTGGCCGGGGCGGCACAAAGCACATGGTTAACCCGGTAATAACCGAGTATTTAAACAGTCAACAAAACACATGATATATGCACGCTATTGATGAATTTATGGAACATCTAAACGAGGAAATCTCTTCCAATAAGGTGAATATGGAAAATTGCTGCATTGTAATAAAAAGCGGTAGCCATGGTATATTTCAAACACAAGGCATATTTAAGACGGTTGAAGATTTTAAAAGCCGGGGCGCGGGAATATATGACTACATAGACGATATGTTTGACAAGATTATTGAATTATACGAATTTGATTAAATGATAATCCCCAACTACTATATGGCAATCGTCGACGGAGAGAAGTTGTATGCCCACGCTCAGATAGTAAGCGAAGGCATGGAGAAGATACACCGCATGTTTGTAGTAAAGGGGCTGGAGCAATACCTGGTGCATACCAGAATGGCAACCTTTCATTGTTTAAATTAACTATATGAGCACATTGTTCGATTTGGCGCCAACAAAAGAAATAATACGCACACTGGGTTTATACCAGCCATTTGCAAGCCTTATGCTGCATGGCAAGATAGAAACCCGCTGGTGCCGCGTAGGCAAAAAACCTTCGTTCCCTCTGGGTAAATACGTTCTATACAGCACTAAAAAACCTTATGACGGGTTTGAATTAGTTTCTATTTCAGGCGGTGAGTGCCTTATGAATATCCCAAAAGTATTGAAGGACGATAAAACCAAAAACCTTAACGGGTATACGCTGGGACTGTTTAACCTGGTTAAAATTGAGCCCATGACAAAAGAAATGGAGGCTAAGTGCTTTGTTAACTATAAACCGCCGATACAGCGGAAGGATAAAAAAGGGGTTACTCACAAATACCAGTTAATGGCACTGCACTTTGAGCTGATGGAGGCCTTTGAGCAACCGGAAGTGTTTAGGTACGGCAAACAGGGCGTAGGGATATTGCAGAACGAACCATTTTAATCAATCATAAAACTTTCAAACACATGCAAATACCAAATAACGAGCTAAGGATAGGTAACTGGGTGCTAATAAATAACCAATACATCCACATGGACTTAAAAATGTTCCATGCTGTATTAATGAGGTTTGAGGGGTATGTACCTGAGCCAATACCATTAACGCCCGAAATATTAGAGAAGTGCGGGTTTGAAAAGAAAGTTTTTACAGAAACGCATGATGCAGGTTATTATACTAAAGGATATACGGACAGCCGGGTATATTATTTTAGAGAATTGGGCACAGGGAATACAAGTTTGGCATTTTGTGATGGCCAATACGATAAGTGCAGCCTCATTCAGTTAAAAACGCCTGTTGATGATGGAGTTTATAAATTCTTGCATTTTGCATATCATCCAAAGTATTTGCATGAATTACAAAACCTATACTTTGGTTTAACGGGTAAGGAATTACCAATCAACTTAAAATAAAAACACATGAAATCAGCGGAGACAATTCGGGCTGAGTTTAAAGCCCTTTTAAAAGACAGCGACGACCTCTCGACTAATGAGCAAACGGCCTTGCTATATACCCTAAATGGGTATATAGAAGCCAAAACAGAGGCATTGCAGGACGCCCAGGGTAAACGCAGGTATAACAGAAAGCAACAAACAGAACTGCCATTGGGAGGGGGTGAGTAATGGAAACAGCAACTATAAGCATAACTATTAAAAATGTACCACAGGACGAGTTAAAGGCATTTTTCATGGATGTTAAAAAGACTATGTTTAAGGCAACTGGCGAGGCTTGGGAGCCATCGGACACCATGGTACTTGACTTTAATACATTTGCAGAGTACAAAATAGAAGCTTTTTATGCAATTGTGGCCAATGCAATGACTATACACAATATTGAAACAGCCGTAACACCAATTAAAGAATAATGACACAGCCAATAATTAAAACAGTTTTCACCTGCCGGAAAGAACCTTGGCTTTACACTTTATTCGGGTTTATTTATACACCCAATGAAAGCCTTGGGGTAACGCTTATAGATGGGCGCCGGGCCACCCTAATGTTTTGGGAGGACGAAGTAACTACGGGCGGCGTAACGCGCACCATAACATTTGAATGGTGGCAGGAAGAAACACCAGCACCTGCAGCAGAAACAAAACAACCGGATTTGTTTGGAGGAAAATAAACTTTGTCTCATATAGCAGTTCTTCATTTGGAGTAAACCCCGCATATTCATGTGGGGTTTTTCTATTCCCGCTTGGCGTAGCGGGATTTCAAAAACCGATTGCGCCGGAGGCACCCGGCCATAGGATGCAGGCATAAAAAAGCCCATCACATAGGACGGGCTTAAAGTTTCGGTTAAAGCGTTTTTTACTGTTTTTCACCTTCCATGCGCTTAAGAATATCTTGTGCGCGGTTAAGTTTTGTGGCCTCTTTGAATAATTCCTCTGGTGATTTGCCTTTGTTAGCTTCTTTGGTTAGAAAAAGCATGCAGTACATTGACAACTTCTTCCTTGCTTCTTCCTTGCTTCTTCCTTGCTGCCTGTTTGATATTCCAAAGCAGCGGATGTTATGCTATTAACAATTTCATCCTCCGGCATGATGTTGCCAATCATAAAAAGTAGTTCTGTCATGTGTTTTTTATTTAAAGATTGATAAAAATACGTTTACTGTACAAATGTTGCTAAATAAGCCATTTTCCTTCACTGTAAATCTCTGTGCCATCTTGTAACAAATAGCTGTCGTTCCAAAATATCCAGTTATATTTTTCAGCCTTTTTAATGACTTGCTTTAATTCTGCAATACTTTCAAAATTAGCCATTGCGATAAGCCTGTATACGTCTCCACAATCGCCTACCAATTCCCAACTATCCATATAGTTGGTATGGAAACCCGTAATGCTCTCCACCCGGCTCTTTCGGTTGTGAAAAACATTCTCCGTACTGGCTAATATTAAAAGGTTCGCTTCTATTTCTATGTACTCCATAAATTAAGAGTTTACGAAATTTGCTAACACCCCGGCAAAGTGTTTGTTATCCGTAACAGCTGCAACCGTGCTATCTTTCATGTGAAAGTGTACGCAGCTTTCTTTTTTAACCCACATGGTGTATTTGCTTTCAACCACATTGCCGTTTACTTTACGTTTGCCGTGGGCCTCAATAAACTTCTTTGCCTCGGTGAATGTTTGCCGTTTATAAGGGTGGGTATAAAACCTGTTTGTTAAATGTTGCAACAGGCGGAATTTCATTAAAGCCTCTGGCTTTGGGGCTGGGCAATATTCAGAGATGTATTTGTGTGCAAGCTTTGCAAGCTCGTGTTGATACAACTCCCCATGTGCAAGGATAAGAATTTTTTCATCCTGCGTATATTTGTCTGTGTCAAGATTTATTAAACAATCTTCTATTAAGTCTACAACGCAGTTTTTTAAAACTTGTAGTTTGTTTTTCATTGTATTGGTTTGAATGATTATTTTGATAGTTTGTAAGCCTTAACTAATGAATGTGCTTTACTGAAAGCTGCAAAAAGGGCATCAAGCCTTTTGTTTTGTTCGCTGGGTGGCCTGTCAGCTTCTGAAACAAGAGTTTCAAGCCCTTCGGCCAGTTGTTCACACATTCTTTGAAGAAAGTCATTCTTTTGCTGCAAAAACATAGCCTTGTCTAACAGCGCCTGTAATGCATTGTTTTTTGACTCATTGTTACTTGCAGTGGTTTGGCTTACTTCTGCATTATCTGCCAAATTTGTGGCTACTGTGTCCTGTTTAGGCACATACACGGTATTGTTTACCATTACAAAGGGTGGAACAGCTTCAACGTCTGGCAATTCGATGTAAACCTGGCCGGAGCGGGTAGCTACGTTTGCGGTCGTCACAAAGTTAGACACTTCCGGCACCGCTGCCAGTGCATTATACGCCTCAAACTTAGTAACAAGGTTTTCCGCAAATATGCGGGATTGTTCTGCAGTTTTCCCCCAAACAGTAAAACGCAGCGCACCGGCTTTGCAATCTTCGCCGATTTTAGTAAAATACATTTCCTGTTCGCTATCATATAGCGTGTGTTCTGAAATAATGAATTTCATGTGTTTTATGGTTTATTGTTTAAAGATTTAGTTTCATTAAGCGGATTGTGTGAAAGGAATTTCTTTTCCTTTGCCTCGTCAATAATAAAGTTTATGCGCTCGTTTTTATCGTTGCGCCAAAACACATGCGGATTGAAATAGTATTGCCCACGGCCTACCCTGGTTAACACTTCTGTTTTATACAGCTCTTCAAAAGCGGCTTTAAATGTTCTCATTGGCACCTCTTCATAACCTTCTTCTTTAAGAAACTTACAAAAGCGCTCATGTACAGCGGCCCCGCTGTTAATCCCGTTAGCCTGGTTGGCCTCATGCGATAACAGCCAAAACATTAATTTCATGCTGGTAACAGACTTAAAACGCAGCGAAACCTTGCTAAAGCAATCATACACCTGGGTAAAATCCGTGTCAATTTCAATATACCCCTTGCTGTGTTTTGTTATGGTTTCGGTTGTTTCAAAGTAAACTCTTTTAGGCATTTCCATATAATTTAGGCTTTAAAGTTATACAATAAAAGTGTAAATCATTTTAATAACACGGTTATAATGTACCAATTATTTGCCCTTCAGGTGCTGTATATTGCCCCGTTAGTACATTGGTGGTGTACTAAAAAAGCCTGAAACCATTGAAAAGACTGCAAAAAGCACTTATTCCGTATTTATGTTATTGTAAAGTATTTAACCAGGTGCTTAATTGTTATTCAAAAGCAACTGCTGCATACTGTTACCAGGCGTACACGGGAGCGTCGCAACCAAAGCCCAATGCTTATTCTTGCCCCTGGCCCATGATGTTTTAGCACCCTGCCGCCCGATTGAACGGCCACGGCTAAACCGTTGCAGGGTAAGGGGGAGTTAAGCCCAAAGTTTTTTAGCTGTATTTAGCTTATCTGTAAGCTCTTTTACTTCTTTGTTAGCATAGGTAAGGGAGAAACTATGTTCACGGTGTATTGTGCCATTTTTAAGCCCCGTATGTCTTTCCTGTGCTAATTGTAGTTTATATTCGTAATACTCTAAACTTTCAGGCATAGATAAATTAATATCGTTTGCCCTGCGCTGCCAATATTCGGCTTTGCTTTCGTGTTGTTCTGCTTTGTCTGCCATTTCAACACTCTTGCCCATCCTGTCCCAATTCCTTTGTATTAAAGCCCTGTGCCTGCCTTCGCTGTGGTGGCCTACTTTAATGGGTTCGCCTAAAGCTAAAAAATCAGCGCCTTCTTTGCTTGCTTCATAATACTGGTTGCTTTTGTTTTCTGCACTTGCAGCCCATTGGTTGTAACGTTCTGCCTTAGCTTTAGCGCGTTCCTGTAAATTGTAGCCATCAGCGCGAACGATTGAATAATAATAAAAACCGTCTTTGCCAGTGGCTACCAAATTAAATACAATGCAATCGTGTTCTTTGCCGTATTGAGTAGTAAGGGTTATTATTTCGCCTTTTTCGTGCTTTTCTGCACATTTGGCAACAAATACATTTGGGCAGTACTTTGCGTAAGTGTTCATTTTTATAGTTTTTATGTGGTTGTTTAATAATTCCCCCAAACATTAGGGGTATATAGTGCGTTGGTGCAATCAAATGCAACGGTTATACCGCAACGCATAGCGAAACTATTTCGCCAAAAACTCAAACCATGCGCGGGAGTTAATTACAGGCTGCGTAACGCGCTCAACAGGTGCCGGTTGTGCAAATAGGCTGTACTGGTGGAAAGAGGCGTGTAAAACGTCTGAAACAGCCAGTACCGTGCATTTACCCTGTGGGCGGCGTTCGCCAGTTATCTGGCGGCATATTTCCTGCCTTAATGCGCGTTTATCGTCGCCTGCTATATACTGGCCTGCCAATAAATCTAAGGCGAGCCTATCGCCTGTAAACAGCGCTTTTAGCGTGTTTATTGTGTTAGTGGCTTGTACTTCGACTGAATAAGGTTGTACCATGGCTTTAGTATTATACTTTTTCGGTTAAAATTGACTGCATGGCCGCTTGGTATCCGTCAAAGTATGCGGATAGCTCTTTGTAAGAATAATATCCGCTAATTACAGCCATTGTGCCGCGCTCCCCATACATAACGGTTGAGGCAACACGCCCAAGGCGTGCATCACCGGCATGCAGGTCTAAACCATGAAAAAGGCCCGTATTGCGGCGTAAGTTGTCAAACTTCTCTTTTAATTCTTTCCAGTTCATGTGTTATAGTTTGTTGGTTAAGACGGGCAAGGCGCCCGTTTCGCTTATTTAAAGCTCGTCAGTTAACCTTCGTGTGTCCAGTCGTTAATAATTTGTGCAATGGGCCCGGCAAGCGAAGAAAGGCGGTTGCTTGCTTCTTCGCTCAATAGGCCTTGTTTGTGCATTTCGATGGCTATATAATCAGCCAAAAATTCTTTTTCAGTGCGTAACCATGCGTTTAGCGTACCAGTTGAAGCGCGTTGACCGGTAACAGGATTTGTGTAAGCCATGTGTTTAATTATTAAATAGTTAGGAATGTGGTTTAAAATTGCTTCATGCGTACAAATTCGCCGTCTAAAAAGGCTTTAACATCCTCACGCATAAGGAATGTATCAATCTGCGCCTCATTATCGAAATGCTTACAGGCATAGTCTGTTTCATGCCACCAAAGCATATTTAATTCATCAGCTAAATAAAGATTGCCGGCTGCGTTGGTTAAGATATAGGTTGTTTGCATGTGTTTGTGTGTTTGTGGTGGTTAATTAGAATAAGAGTGAGAGTACGAAGAACTGCGTCCCCAAGCATTGCGCAGATAATCGGCGTGGCAATCGCCGTGCTCTGTGATGCTCATAATAGAAAACAAAGTATAGCGGCTATTTGGCTCGCCAACCGGTACAGCGGACACAATGCCGTTAAATTCGCTAAAGCATTGTATTTTAACACCGTTACGTTGGCAATGCTTAACAATAGCGGTAACCTGCTCCATAACTGTTATCTTTTTCATATCATGTGTGTTTGATAGGTCAAATGTACATGCACACAAAAGCAACTACCAACTTTATGGTACAAGCGGTAAAAAAACGGGTATGGACGGTAATTTACCTGGCTTACGGGAAACCGTAAGGAAATGACAAACCACATCATTTACTTTGCCTAAAATCAAACATATGACAACATTAATGCAGGTTTACAAAGAAAATGGCGACCGCCAAACAATTAACAAGGTTATCACAACGCTGGAAGAAAATGGTATACAGGCATTTACACACGGCATCCGGCTGGACGAACCGGAAGGGACGGACATAAGGATATACGTACATGCACATGAACATGATAAAGCGGAAATGCTGCTTTATGACGTGTATTTTCCTGAAAAAAAGAAGCTGCCGGGTGAATTTGTTTCCTTTGAAGTGAGGACGGAAAACGGGCAACTAACAGCCATTAACGTGTTTTATGATGGCATATTACAGCACACCCACAAAATTTAGAACATCAAAAAACCCGCTATCTTTTAGCGGGTTTTGTTTGCAGGTAAAATAAAACCATTGTAATAATGGTGGCTATTGCTGGTACCATAACTATATATTATTTTTTTTACCCTCATTATAAAGAGCGTTAACAAATAAAAACATTGGTATGGCGATAACGGCTAAAAAGATTATGTAGTGCATGTGTTTTGATTTAGGACACAAACATACATTAATGAGCTTATCGCCACCAAATAAGATACACAAGCGGTCAAAATCAAGGATAATCGGTAAAATACTGGCTAAAAGCGTACAATTATCACACATCCATGTGTGTTACTGCAACATTGCAGCTATGGCATAATAGCCCGCGCAATACTTAAAAAAGCTGTTATGTGCTGGTTTTTCTTGTTACTGATGGCAAACGAAGGTCGGTCCGCGTAACCAAAAAACTTAGATAAATCTTCTTCTGTAAGGCCCAAACGTCGCTTTGTTTGCTTGTATTCTGCGGCTAAATCAAAAACATACCTCAAACGCGCCTCAATATAGCTGTAAAGCACCTCATTTGAATAAAGAGTGTAAACACCCACATGGGTGAAGTAGTCCCGCAAATCGCCCGTAATACGTTCAGGCGAAAACCTGTAAAGCCTGCAATAATCCTCTCCTTGCTGCTCTAAAAACCTAAAAACCAACAACCTTAGACGGTTTGTGTCATTTATCAATCGCATATCTTAACCGTTTTAAAAGCTATGACAACAAATTTAGATATTAACAAACAAACTAACATTTTTTAGGCTTTTTACAAGGGTTTGACACGGTTAAGCACCTGTTATTTATTTCATACACCGTGCTAATTTACTGGTTTTCAGGCATATTTTGGCAAACAAGGGCGTTGACACTGCGTTAAAATATTTTTGCAAGGGTATAGGCCAGGCGATTGCATGCAGGATGATTAGCACAACACAACACCGGCTCAAAACAGCACATCAGGCGTAAAACCAAGAGGGTAGGGGATAGGCTGAACGAAATAACAAGCAAGCAAACAGGCTGCATAACTCATTGAAAAACAGCATGACAAAGTTGCCAGTTAACATAATAAATATTATAAGATGGCCTCCACAATCAATCCAAAGGCAGCAGCAAGACAGTCATCCGCAACGGCAGCAAAGAGAACGCACACACGCGCAGGGTTATAAGCGAATAAAAAATCGCGACCCACCCGGTAGCCCAGCTTTCGACTTTGACCCCCACCCAGGCGCCGGCCTAAACAGGTGCTTACTGTTGGAGAGTACCCTCATATACCCTACTTGCTGTTTCGATAACCGTAGCTACATGAATACTATAAAGTTTGTATTGTAAATAAAAAAAGTAGCTACTTGTCTAAAAATGTAGCGACAATTATTTGGACACAATGTAGCTACGCTATATATTTGTAGCTACTAAATAAAAATATATGGCAAAGACGAATCCGATAGGGGTAAGATTTGAGTTGGAGTTGTTAGAGGAGTTGAAGGAGTTGGGGGCGGACACTGCGCAGAAGGCTTTGAATTTTCTTGCCGCTTTTTATAAGAATAATAAACCTGGGGTGGCTGGCAGTGAGTTTATGGTTAATAGGACTATACCGGTACCACAGGAGTTTTTAGCTTCAGTGGACAATGACGGTAATGATGGCTATTCGTCAATAGTTCAAAAGGTACCAGCGAAAAGCCACAATGAGTTTATGGATGCTATTGATAAGGTTAAGTTTGATTATGAGAAGGAGCAGTTGCATATTGAGATAGCCAATGCTGATAACTTAGAGTCGTGGCAGCGAACATTGTTGCTTAAGACTTTAAAGGGGAAGAAAACTAATTAAAAAAAATACACATGGAAAAGCAAAAGACAGCGGGAGAGACTGCGAAGGTGCCCAGGTGGCAAGGTGAGTTGTGTAATAAGGAGTTTAGCGCTATGCTGGGGGAGTTTGAGGCGCTTGTAAGCCTTGGCGGGGATAAGGGTTACCCGAAGGTGCCAGCACTGATTGAGAAGGCTAAAAACAGCGTTGTAATGACTTACAGGCAGGTTGATGCGATAGTGGCCCGGTGTAAGTATTTCTTAGCCGGTGAGTATGGTAACACAAAGACGGCGTATAACCTGAGTCATTCGGGCTTGCTGCTGGCTAAGAAGGAGGAGAAAAAGTAATGGCCACGACTACGCTCATTGCCTGGTTGATATTAGTAGCCGTGTTGGTTATGATATTCAGGGAGCCGGGCAATGAGTAATGGGCAACATACACACTACACCCACTAAATAAAAATCAATGAAGTATTTAAATTTTCTTTTTTATGCCCTTTTTGTTCTCATAATTTTTTCTGCAATAGCCGCTGTTACTATTTATACATTATACGTTACGTACGAAACAATAGTATACGTTTTTCAAAACCATAAAGACAAGCAAGCCTATATAGTACTGTCAGTTTGCTTGGCGTATTTTATTTTATTTGGCGTGGCAGTTATTGAAATTAAACAAAATCGCACAACCACAGATGCCCAATAGGGGGCGCTAACAAAATAATATTTAATCAAAAAAAATAAAGTTTTATGAAAACAGGTATTGAATTAATTGCGCAGGAGCGCACAGAACAAATAGAAAAACATGGCAGACATATTATGCATGATGTTCAACAAAATAGTGAACGACAATTAATAGATGCTGCAAAACAACTGCTTACATATCATGTTTATGGGTGGAACCCTCTCCATTGCGCCCCGACTGATTTGTTTTTGCCAATTCAAAAGACAACCCAGACCGTTCAATCTGAAACAAAAATTGTAAAGAAAGAAGTTTTAACCAATAAAATAACATTAGTAAAATGAGTATAGCTACAAAATGTACCTGCGGGCATTCCGTTTCGGGAATATGCCTTAGCAGAATAGAACAATGCGTAAATATCATAAAGGATGCACCTATACCCGCCCCTGCTAATGCAGAGGTATTTGTTAAAAGCGACAAAAAGCATACTGGATACCTGCTTAATGTTCTTGGTGATAAAACCATGCAAACGTTTGTTGTAGAGAAAGTAATGCTAAATGTAACACCTACAATCAATGCAGAGCCAAAGGGCAATGCAGAGGTGAAAAGCGCAGAAGAAGTTATATTGAAGTATATACCCAAAGAGGTGTTAGCTGGCATGAATGATTATTTTTCTAAGGCGTTTATGATTTTTGATAATGAAATGGTAACCAAGTATCTAAAAAAGTGTATGGAAGAGTACGCCGCTCAATTTTCATCCCCCAATAAAGTAAGGGAGATAGCAATAGGGTTTGCGGAATGGCTAAATATTAATGGCTGGTGCCCAAGCCTGAATAATGGGTTGTGGGTTACAGTCAATCCGAAAGAAAATCTTTCTACCGTGCAGCTTTACGAAAAGTACCTAACCACCCTGTAATAAAACGGTTTTTGGTTTTTTAACTGATGAATAACGGCAAGCCCTGCGAAGTGTGTACTGCGGGGCTTTTTTATTTAGAGGGAGTGTATTACAAACAAATTTTATCTTTATTCCATAATCTACCAATATGTATCAACAAGGTATGGGCCAAAACACTCCCCCCCCAAAAGAAATGGAAACTGCTTTGCAGATGATTGAAAAAGGTATCGGCATAAAAAAAGAGGATGTTTCTACCAACCTGCCGCAAGTAGCAGGCACTGGTGCCGGCACTACTGATTTAGTGGGGGATTTTTCCATCCAGGAAACGGCACTTACCAGTGAGATTAAAACTTCAAACCTTGACGCGGTGCTGCGCCTGCAGTTCGACCAGGTTTCAAAAAAGCGGCAACCCGCCTACGGGTTACAGGTGATGAAGGAAATGTGGAGCTACATAAATGTAGGCAACAGCGGCTTCTACGGAGTGCGTACCGACCGATGGTGGGAGAACGAACAATGGGCGCTGGGAAACAAAGGGGGTGAGGATTTCTACAACCTTATGGGCGTACAGGGAAACAAGACCTGGTTAAATTTAGACTACCGCATTGCGCAGATTATACCTACCTACGTTAATAAAATACTACAGATACTATGCGACAGGGAGGAAAAACCCGATGTTAAGGCCACGGACATTGGTAGTGTAAGGTTTAAAGAAAGGGAGAAGATTATTGCCCGCTACCGGATGGAGAACAACAAAAAGATTATGGCTATGCAGGCGGCTTCCGGCCTGCAGAATTTAGAGCCAGGGTTTACGCCGGAGGACGAGGACGAGCTGGATGTGTACTACAAAATTGAGTACCGCATACCGGAGGAAAGCTTTATGGAGGATGAAATATGGAAAATCTTTCAGAATAGCGGGTATGACAATTTAAAGCGCCAGTTGCTGTTTGATTGCATTGTAAAGAACTGTATGGTGACTAAAAAGGAAAAAGCACCGGGTACAGTCTTTGGCGGCGAGAGTTCTACGCTGGCCAACCGTACTCGGGTGCGCCGATGTATTCCTGAGAATACCGTTTACAATATTTTCAGGAACGCGGATGGGTCGGATGTAACTATTATAGGCGAAGCTTACCCGATGAAAGTATCGGAAGGGCGCCGGGCGTTTTCTAATGTTACAGAAAAACAGTGGTGGCAAATAAGTCAGGTAACTCAGAAAGGATTAGTGCAAGCCAAGCCACTTGACTGGATTGACACGTATATGTACGATTTCAACAGGCCGTATGACGACTATTCATTTATGGTATTTGACTGCGAGGTGAAGGTTTACGACCAGGAATGGTACGTCAAAGGCCCAGCAAGCATAGATGCAAAGAAAGGAGTGCCTAAAAACGTAGGCGAGGATAAAGAAGTAATAAGCGTGGGCCGATACAATATTTACTCAGGTGTTTGGGTAGTGGGTACCGATGTGTTGCTGCAGTGGGGTGTAGAGCCCAACCAGCTCCGCGCCTTTCAGAACGGCGTGGATGTGTTTTCAAACTATTCTATCGTTTACCCTAATGCCAACGGATGGTACGTGCCTTCCCTTTTGGAAAGGGCTATACCACCTACCAGGCAGGCAATAGGTTGCCTGTTGAAAATACAGCAGATGATTGCGCTGATGGAGCCGGACAATACCTCATTTGACATTTCAGGGCTGCAGCACGGCCTTGATATAGGTACTGGTGGTGTATTGCTCCCAATGGATTTAGTGCGCCTTAAAAGGCAAACAGGCGTGCGATATTGGAGCAGCGAGGACGACAGCGGCATAAGCGGCGCCCCAAAACAGGACCCGTATAAAAACGATACGTACGGAGGCAATGCTGCGCAGATAAATGTGTTGATAAGCTGCTACAACTTTTTTATCGCAATAGCTAACCAAGAGTGGGGAGTTACGCCGGAGATAATGGCGCAGCCTACCGCGGCAAAGAAAAGCGCTACAGCAACCAACCAGGCGGTGGTTGCCGGTGGATTATCTTTTGAGTATATATATGATTTCTTTATAATGCTCATGGAGCAAAACGCAACCAAGTGTTGTTATTCTCTTTGGGACGATATGGTATTGAGTGCTGAGGAGTATAAGAAAATGACCGGTGAGTACGGAGACCCCGCTGCCGGCGATGGCTCAATAATTGATAGTTCTTTTGATGTGAATATTGATATGGTGAATAAGCGCGAAATGAAAGAGCGCTTAATGATGCTCATTGAAAATGCACTGGAAAGTAAGTTGATTAGCATGGCCACCGCTGCCCGGCTGGAATACATACCTAATCCAAAAACAGCGATACTGTATTTGGAAAAAATGGAAAAGAGGGCGAAGAAAGAGGCGAAGGCCATGCAGAAAAATCAAATGGTAATGAATCAGAAGATTCAGCAGGCCAGCGTAGAGATAAGTACCGAAGGTAAAATAAGGGAAATACAGGCCCAGGCCATGGCGAAGGTGGCGATTGAAATGGCTAAAGGAAATAGTAACGAGTATAAGGAACTTGTATCAATGATTAAGGAGATTACCAAAAAGTCGGAAGAAACCGGCACGCCGCTTACACCGGAGTTAAAGGCAATGAGGGATATGATATTTGGAACGGTAGTGCAGGAGAAGCAGCAGATGGCACAGGCTGGGCAGCAGGAGCAACAGGGGGCGCAGCCACAACAACAGGAATGACAATGGAAAAGAGTAAAGCTCAAATAGCAGTTGAAAACATTATCTCTATACGGGAGAAGGAGCTGTTTGAGTTTTACCAGAAGCACCACGAATTGTTGTCCGAATATAACAGAATGAAGAAAGAGTTGCATAATAATAAAATGCAGCTTGAAAGGATAAAAAATTCACATAGGGAAACTTTGAACAAACTTTTAATATAAAAACAACAACAATGCAAAACATTCACGATTTAGCCACAGCATACGCTAAGCAGAAAAGCCGTGGCGAACTAAGGGAGCAAAAAATTATTTACGATGCCATTCTTTATGGCTGGGGCTTAAAGGATGCCGACCCCGGACAGGAAATGGTGGGTCAACCTGTACCTGAGCATGTGTTTATACCCGGTAATGCCGGTAAACCGTATATCATTGCACCTGAGCAGCCTGTATTGGCCGCAACCAAGGCTGTTGATGGCAGCGCCGATACACCTGCAGAAAAGCAAACAGTGCCACAGAATATGGCATGGGATGCGCCAAAAGACACTATACTTCCTCACAGCGGCGAAGGGGTAGATAAGCCAACTGAGGTGCAAACGCAGGACAATAAGGCTGATTTCCCAATGTTTACAGAAGGAACAAAACCAGTTGACCAGGCAGAAGCACAAAAGAAAGACAACGGGCCAGTTGTTGAAGGCATAACCGGCGACGGCAAAACTATTACAGCGCCAAGCCAAGAAGCCGCAGTAGAAGATGTACAGGAAAAGAGCGCCAAAAATACCGGTAAAACCGGAAAAAAATAGTCCATGTGTTACCCGCGTGGGCTGGGGTTAGTTTTATATCGGGCTACCATTTTTGGTGGCCTTTTTTATTTTCCCAAAATTGCACTTTTCCCAAAAAGTTTTGTTTTTCCCAATTTGATACTACATTTGGTATGTCAGTTTTAAATTAATTGACCTACCAATTATGGATGAATTAAAAGAAGTTACGGCAGACAGCAACATGGAAGCAGCCTTAAAACAGGCAGCATCCGGCGTCCCCGCAACTCAACCACCAGCCCCGGTATCAAACCCGGCAGCACTCCAAGACAGCCCGCCACAGGGCAATAGTAGCCACATGGGCACACCGCCAAATGACGGAGCGCCTGGCAGCGGAAACGAAGGACAACCTGCACCAGCACCTGCCGCAGCAGCACCCGCCCCCTCCACCGAGCAACCGGTTAAGCCGGAAGATTGGCTTAAACAGGTAAGCGACGGTAAATACGATAGCTGGGAGAAAATACAGGCCGACCTTGCCAAGCCACCGGTGGTTGAAAAGGTGGTGGAGAAAGTGGTAGAACCTTTTAAATTTCCTACACCAGAATCAGAACAAGTTTATAACGCGATATACGAAGGCAAGTATGATGTGCTGGCGCCGTTTATCGAGCAGCATGTTTTCCGTGCACAGCTTGATACTATGAGCCATGAGCAAATAGTAAAGGCTTCTATCCGTAAAGAATACCCATCCTTTGACGAAGCGGATGTACAGGAAGAATACAACCGCGTGTATGTTCCCGACGAGCTGCAGCTTAACCAGGCTGATTATGCCCGAGAACAAAAGAAGGCCAAAGACCGCCTTACAAGGGATGCCAACAAAGCAAAAGCAGAGTTTTTAAATATCAAGCCCGTATTGGACTTACCTAAGCCGCAGGCCGCGCAACCTGCAGCTCAACCGGCAGCGCCTGTGCTAACCGAAGAATCTAAGCAAATAGTTTCTTTTGGCTCACAGTTTACCGCTGATAAGGTTAGTAAAATACCGTTCGGGTACGAAAGCCAAGACAAGACAACCAAAGTGCAGGGCGAAATCGCACTGCCTGCTGAGCAGGTAGGGGCGATAGCAAGTAAAATCCAGCCTAATCCAGAGGCGTTCCTTTCAGGCTTTTTTAATCGCTGGCTCCAAGCCAATGGAGAATACGATGTAAATGCCATAGCAAGGGATGTCTGGGTGTTAGACAATCCTGGTTTTATCGCCAACACAACTGCACAGGCGTCCTCGGTACAAACTTTAGAAGCAAAGCTTATGAGGGACAGAAACTACCAGCCACCAAGCAATCGCGGCAGTGCGAGGGACATAATGCCTACGGCTACCGACGAGGACAGGGACAAGCTGTTAGCTTTCGCTGGCGTACCATCCAAAAAGTAGGGTGCAGTTTGAAATAAACTGTTTCAGCAAGCCAATGCTTTTACAGGGAAATAATAGCGACAAATCCGTTTTGGTAGTGTGCTTCGATGTTCCACCGGAATTTTAACAACATTACCAACCGCGCCTCAAACGAGGGCAAAACAATAATTTTATGGCAAATCAATCTCCTGCGTTCACTCCGTCCGGTTTTGCAACCAGTCAGTTCAGTTACCCCATATTACTGAACGACCTTAACTCTAATGACCGTTCATTCCTTAAAGAACTGATACGCAAATATGGGGCTGAAAACTACGGCTTATGGCAGTTACTAATGGGTAAAACAGCTACCTATGAAATGACTGATAACAAGCAGTTTTATCACTACGAAAAAAGGGAGCTGCACTCCAGCCTTACAGTGGCCAATACAGTTAGCACCGGCACACCAGGCGCCTCTTATACTTTCACTGTGGCTGCAGACAGCTACTATGTGAATGGTGCATGCGCTGCCCGCGTGAACGAAACATGCGTACTGGCATCTAACCAGGATGTGCCTCTTTACATTTCAGCGGTACCATCCACCACGGCTAATGCGTGGACAGTAACTATTACACCGGAAAACACAACCGACATAATAACTTCTGCAGGTGCATCTGGCGCTGGCCAGATACTTGCCGGTGACGCTATCCTATTCCGCGGTATAATGGATATTGGTGAGGCTTCAACCACAAGCCAAGGCCTTGCACCTGTTTATGACAAGATTTACAATACCACTACGGAGCACCGCGACGACTTTACAATGACCGACTTTGCTTTAATTGAAAAGCAGGAAGTTGTTCTGGCAGACGGCCGTCAGTATTATAAATACCTTGGCATGGACGACATGAACCGCAGGTACATGAACGATATGTTCTTTAAAGTGCTGGAAGCTAACGGTGCAAGCAACCGTTCAGCAAACGGCACGTTTGGTACTATCGGCGTACAACCGCGTGTACAGGCAGGTGGCTCTATTGTACAGTTTCAGGCCGGTAACCCAACAATCAACGACTTCCACACCCTCGGCCGTGCGTTGAACTTCTACGGGGCACCTGGTGAGTACCACCACCTGATGGATATTTACAGCAAACAAAGCATTTCAGACCTGCTGTTTACCACTTACAAAAACACTTTCTTAGCTTGTACTTACGAAAGTTTTGATGGTGGCGGTAAAGAAGCCTCTGCTGCTTATGGCTTTGATTCTTACAGGATGGATAACATTACCTACCACTTTAAGGAAAACCCGCTGTATAACGTTGAAATGGTGTACAAACGTAGCCCGCAGGCAAGCACTGGCGACAGCTACCGCAACTACAGCCTGCTTATACCTCAGCGTATAAACCAAGACCCTAAAATGCAGAGTGTAACTTATCCTTCATTCCAGATTGTATGGCAGACAGACCCTACAATGAGCGGCCAGAGGATATACACTTGGGAGTACGGTGGTGCAGCAAGCCAGAATAAAACCGGGACATTGAATGCTACCGTATCTATGAGTTCTTACTTTGGTGTGCGTGTTATCGCCGCTAATCAGTACGCTCTCTTTATCGGGCAGTAATTTTAGTTTTTATAGGGGCGGCAGTTAGCCGCCCTTCTTTTAAATATTCTTCAACAGTACTATGACAGGCCCTGTTGAAATAACCGGAGCAGCGTAAGCCCTCCACAAAACAAATACAATGTCAGAAACTACACCAGCCGAAACAGGCTTATTGGGTGCGCCTGCAAACCCTGCAGCGCCAAAAAAACAAAGAGGCAATCCGAACATTGGCAACCTTCGCAAGCAGCAAGTACAACAACAGCAACCAACTTCACAGGTACCGCCACAGCCCGCTATTCCACAAGCAGCATTTGCAGCCACACAAACAGCACCAGCTCCCGTAAAAAGGAAAAGGCTACAGGATGCGCCGGATAAATACATTTTCCGTTTTGTAAAGCCACCAGATAAAAAACTTTGGGGCAACAAAGCCGGCCGTACTTACCTGAAACAAAACGATACAATAAATTGGCCCTTCCATGTAGTTGACAAGGATGGCGTTTATAGCTATGTTCCGGTGGATATTCGCGACGAAAGAACGGATTTAAAAGCTGGCGAAGAAGAAGGAACTATTATCTGGCAACCGCGTGATATACGGTTTATTTTCACCGAAAAGTCAATCTTTGTAGACGAGCAGGAAAGAACAAACCCTGAAAGGTATTTGATGGTAAACGGCCGTAACCCGATTATTGACAATGACCGCAACAGGGATGCTCTGCTGTTTGTAAAGTTTGAACTGCAGGTAAAAGGAACTATGACGACCCTGCGTGATTTTTTATGGTGTACTAACCAGTGCAAAAACCAGCACCCTAAAGTGCGCAGGCATGGCGACACAAAGCCTTTATTCCAGTTGCTTGACTTTGGCCAGATAGAAGATAGCAAGGTAACCCGTGGCAAGCTGCGTGAAAAATGCTACCGCCTGGCAAGTGATTGCCGCGATGCAGAAATGATACCGCATGCTAAATACCTTAATATTTCTTTTGTAGTGCCAGAAACCAGCCAGCGCAGGGATATTGACGCAATAAGGGAGGACTACAAAGACTACGCTTATCAACAACCTGAGCTGTTTGAAAGCTCGTTTAATGACCCGAAGGTTAAAATCATGCACATGATTACCACGGCCATTGAAAGGAGTGAATTAGGGTTGGGGTTGATTAAGCCGGGACAGGCGCACTGGATGCGTACAGCAAGGTTTATTACCATGCTACCTGGTGATAAAAACCCGATTGAGTATTTGGCTGAGTTTACTTTAACGGCAGAAGGCGCAGAGTTCGCCAGCCAGTTAAAGGCGCTTAACCTCGTAAGTTTCTAACTATATTGTTTAAGGATTAAGCCCTGCCAAATGGTGGGGCTTTTTTCTATGGTTCATGTTACATGAACAAATAAAAATATTGAACATGCCTACCGAACAAATAATACAGGGCATCCCCTGCTCCATTCCCGACCAACCAGCGATAACAAAGATTGAAGGCAATAAGCGGCCAGTAAAAGAACAATACTACCGCAGGCAGGAGATACCCGACTTCATGGACAACATTAGGTTTGACTTTGACGGTGACCCTGTATACACGCCTGAGCAAAAGAAATTTGTACTGGAGGAGCTGCATAAGTGCCAGCATGGGGTTTGGGTGATGATTAAAGGCGTTCCAACGTATATCCCCGGAGTTTACTACTACTGGTTAACCTACTGGACGCTGGAGGATGGCAGCAAACCTGAGTATAGGGAATGTGACAGGCTTTTCTTTATCTTCTTTATTTCGTGTTATAGTAACCCGTATATAGCGGCTATCATCAGGGGCAAGGCGCGACGTGAAGGAGCTACCAGCCATGGTACGTGTATAGAGATGTGGATAGCCACCAATGCCGCTGGCTGGGGCGGTAATAAACGCTGCGGTAACATATCAAAGACCGGTGACGACGTGGACGATATGTTTGAGAACATGCTGGTGTATGCGTTTAAATCACTGCCTATCTACCTGCGGCCACGTACTGCAGGTGGTACCGACCCTAAGAATGAAATCAGCCTGCGTAAAGAAGGAAAGAAAAAACAATCACAGGGCCAGGTGAACACCGCCCGTGAAGGCCTTAACTCTATTATAGTAAAAAGGGACACCACGCTAAACGCATTTGACTCCGGCAGATGGAGCTTTATACTCATAGATGAAGCAGGTAAATGGTTAAAAGTATCGTTTGCAAAGTACTGGCGTATCGTAAAAGACACCCTGGTAGTAGGTGCGGTAAGGAAAGGGTTTGCTTATATACCGTCAACGGTAAACCCACCCACTAAGGGTGGTAACGCATTTAAAAGGATATGGGATGCCGCCAATCAATACGAATACCCGCTAAACAGGCTACCTCAACAGGCGGTTAAGTTTTTCAAGCCGGCGTATGACGGGCTGTTTGGTTTTATAGGCAAGTACGGTGAGAGTGTAATTGACCCACCGGACGAAGAAACACTGGCCTACCTGATACAGAAAAACCAGGAAGTAACCAACCATGAAGAACGGGTACCGGACGAATACCTTAGGCTGGGAGCTAAAAAATACCTTGAACATAAATTGGCCCTGCTAACAGACGAAGATGATAAGGCAGAGGAAAGGCGCAAGTACCCTGTAAGGGAACAGGATATGTTTGACTTTGGCGACAGCATGAGCCCCTTTAACCTTGAAAATATAAAGTCTCAGATTGAAGTTGTAAAACGCATGCTGCGGGATAAAGAGCTGTATTTAAGGCGTGGGAGGCTTATGGTATCACACTTCAATAATGAAGGCAAGAAACAGGTTGTAATTGAGTTCTGCGACGATATAAACGGTAACTGGCTGATAAAAGACTTTCCCAAAACACCGAATAACTACCGGATAGATGAAAGAGGCAGGCCGTGGCCAATGGGAACGGCTATCTATGCAGGGGGTGCTGATACCTTTAGGTTTGATAAAACGAAGGAATTAGGCTCAAAAGGTGTAATTGTAATAGGCAGCAAACTTGACCCCAGCATGGAGGCGCATGAAGAAGGCGGCGACCCAGTGGCGTTGTACATAGGAAGGCCTAGGTTAACGGAATTGTTTTGGAAAGAGATTTTAATGGCCAGTATGTGGTATGGCTGCACGGTAACCGTGGAAAGGGATGCTACGCAGGAGTATATCAAGTACTTCAATAATACCATGCCCAATTTCATGGATGTGAACTGTTTACCAATGTTGGGTAAAAAGCCGGATGCGGCGATTGATGCTATGCGTAAACTGCGGGAAAGCGACAAGGCCGTGGAGTATGGCGCCAGCTCGTCCGACCCGTTTGTATTTGCCAGGCAGATTGAATTGGCGGCTATCTACATCCAGAAGCACTGGTGGAAGATTAAGTTCTTACAGATACTGGAAGATTTAGAGACGTTTGACCCCGCCGACCGTACAAAAAGTGACGTGAGTATAGGATTTATGATGTGGCTGTTAAACTATATGGGCGAGTTCAAACACAAAAAGAAAGAAGTAAAGCGCATGCAGGTGGTGGAGGAATACACGATTAACAAGGCTACCGGCAGGGCACGGCGGGTGGAAGATTATGATTACATACAGCGGCAGGCATAAAATAAATTAAAAAGCCTCACAGCTTTCCGAACACCCATTTGGGGTTTCTTGGTTAAAATCAAGAACTCCCTGTAGTTCCGGTCTATTTGCCATTGAAAGAATATCTTTCGCACTAAGGTTGCCTCTAAAAAAAGTAAGAGGCAACTTAATGTTTTTACTATCTTTTCGCTGCGTTGGAATGATATTCCCATAAGTTTCTTCCATTCTAACAGGGAAGTCAAAGGCAGATGGAGTTTCTTTAGCTATGGTTATTAGTTTTTTAAAAGATTTTTTCCAACACCATTTACAATTTCCTTGATATGGTTTTAATCTAAGCCTAAAAGGCATACTGCTCCAAAAAGAATTAATACCATCTTTATTTATTGGAACCATGCTAATCAACGGGTATATAATTTTTTCAGATTTATAGTTTTCGCTTACTCTGTCAACCTCGTCTATTCTTATACCAATAGCAGTGTAGTATTTTTTCAATCCAACCGTTCGAGCATAATGCCTAATAGGGAATTTTTTTAATTCTTCACTACAACGCGGAGCAGTCCGATTTGGTATTCCTAATTTTTGTATCATTAACTCAAATGGTTCTCCATCCCTACTTGCTGTTTCAAAAGAAACAATTTTTGAAACTACACCTATGCCTTTTATAGGGGTAGTAATAGCTTCAACCCAAACAACATTCAACCCGAAATATTTATCACATTCATTTACAAACTCTAAAGTTTCCTCATTTTCGCAACCAGTGTTAGCAAAGACAACTGTAAAATCATACTCATTTGATTTGTTTTTTAAAAGCCACTGGGTCATAAATGCGGATGTTTCACCGCCACTAAATGATATAATTAATTTTGGTAAGTTCATTTACTGTATTTTAAGCAGCGGCATCATCACCTTCTTTACCTCTTTGGTAAGTTCATTTAAGAACAGTTTTGCTGCCGGCATAGTGAAATAAGTTTTGTTTCCTTTGGTTATCCGTGATTTTACAAACCCTGCTTTAATCAGCCTGTTAAGAGCATATACATCATAATCGTCCGTTGTAAAAGGTATATCTTCCAAATCAGCCTGGCTGAGGACGTAAATATCCGAAACTTTTATATTGTATTTAGCGCAAAGAAAATCATCCACCGTGCGCAGGGCCATAAACACCGGTACTACATTTTTTCTATCATCAAACAGCGATGATATATGCTGGATGGTGTTATTTGCCTTTGTAAGCTGGCTTGTAAGGCTTTTAATCTTATCTTCTTTACGAGCATACAAAACCGTTTCTGAGGGCTTTAAAACGCTTCTTTTATAGCTTCTCTCCTTTTTAACAGGCTTTGCCTTTAGAGCATTGCGCCGGGCGATTGCTTCTTTGGCTTTTTGCAGGGCTTTACTTTCCATGGTAAGGACAATTTTGTTGATTGTCAATCTGCCTGTTAAGTTCGTCTCTAAGTTTGGTCAATCCAAAAAGAACTTCATTAAATGGTATGTTTGTAGTTGTGCAATTAAACGATAGTTTTCCATCTACGACCTCAAAACTACCCCTTAATACCTTGTTGTTTGGTTTATTAAAATTATCACCGCCACTTAGGCTATCGCAATAGCTATTTTGCTCACGCGGAATCCATTGAAATTTTATATCATTAAGTGAACTTAAGTGCATAACTTTCTTTTTACACCTAATCGCTACGGGGACATACATACCACTTTTAATCTTGTATTTGCCACTCATTTGCTCAATTACAAGTTTACTGTCGCCTTTAATAACGATAGTTTCCATTTTTACAGCCTGCTTCATCAGTTCATCAAGGATGTATTCCAGCGCCAGGTACTCAGCTACATTGTTACTGTTGGCCTTACCTGCCGGGATTGTATGGCTGCATTTCCATAACTCAATCCCCATTTCATTGATGCACGCACCCATCCCCATCGTTCCGTAGGGATTTTTCGGGTAACAGGCACCGTCAAAAAAGCACTCCAAAGTCGGCGTTTTCTTCATGTTGTTTGTTTTTTGTTTTTAAGTAAAAAGTTAAGGCTTGTATATACAGAGTTGTATTTTTTATTTAAATCCTTCTGATTGTGCATATAAGCAAGTGCGACTTTAATATCATTAGAAGAATAATTTTTAATCAAGGTTTTATACTCTTTTTCTGTTACCTGTTCTTCTAATGATAATACTCTTGGTGTATTTACTCTAATCCATTCTTTAAATATTAAATATGAATTATTTTTAATAAGATAACTATTTTCTTTTTCATTATCTGTAAAATTATCTGAGTTATTATCTGGTATAGGTTCGCCCTCTTGGGCAAATCCATTTGCCTTATAGGACAAATCCATTTGCCCTGTGGGGCAAATGGGAACGTCGGTTATTGAATACCATGTTGTTCTATCGTACCCGACTTTATTAAAGTTTCCTTTTACCAAAATACCCAGTGATAAAAGTTTGTCTATGGCCGTCCTAATTTGCTTGTAAGACAAGTAAGGGAAAAGTTCAGAAAGAGCCCGGACGCTATTAAAAGTCCAGTACCTGCCGTCATAAAAATGCTTCTTGTTTGACCTGTTTAAGTCAATCCAGTACTCAAAATTATTAAGTATTATGGCCTCATGCAATCCAATATCAATAGCTGTATTAATATCAAAGTGGTGCTGTTTTGGTTTTGCCATATAACAAAAAAGGCTTGCTTTCCGCGTTGGAGCCGCGTACTTGCAAACCATTTTTTTATTTTAACCCGGAGTGCAAGTTAATAGCTCCAATATCAACTTTCACCTTTTGTTGAGGCAAATATATATTATTTCTCAAACAAATGTTTTACATAACATTCCAGCCCTTCCTGCCACATAGCGTCATACCCATCTTTTCCAATGGGTATACAATTAGGCGCCGGGGGAAACACTTCTACCACGCGCGGTATCTTCATAGCCTCACTGAGATTGTAAAGAAAGCTTTGTGAGCCAACAAATACCTTACAGCAGGAAAGATATTGAGCAGCCTGTAGGAAATTCTCTAATTCTAAGTATCCGGGAGTAATGGCATGTTCGCTAATAACCCTTTGCAATTCGGTTTTAGTTCCCAAGAAAATTACACTTCCTCTGTACGGAGAGTCACCTAAAAAAGTGTATCTAAGTCCATGAGAATAGCGTTCTGTTTTGTTTAAAAGAATACACTCATTTAAATTACTTTTAAGAATACCGTCTTCTAATTCAGGCACGCTTATCCATGGCTTGCTTAAATCGCAGTCAATAGCCAATTCGTGAAACGCATAGAACGGCCAGCGCTGTATTATACCAAAAGGTTTATTACACTTGCCCAGGGTAAACATCTTGTCAAAATCCACATCCACCTTTTCAAGCTGGTAGATTCTGAAATCGTGGATGTATTCCTGCGCTGTAATCAGCGGGCGAAGCATCCTAAACAGGGTTTCATTCATGGTTACCGGTACACCGGTTTCACTATGTGTGCCGTAAATGCAGCCTTCATAATACATGGCAGGCAACCCAATCGTTTGGTAGATTAACCATTTTTGCCCCGTCCTTTCGTAGACTGCTTTCATACCGGCCATACACGCAATTAAATCTCCGCATGCCATACTATGATGCGCTGTAATTATTTTTTCGTCCGTTTGTTCCATTTTATTTTATATTTGAGAATTAAAATTTAAAACTATGGCTCAGTTATTCCAGGTGTCAGTATATGAAATAAATGGCAACCCCGGCAACGTACCACAAACGCCTAAATATCTGCTTATTTCACCTGCTGAAATTAATAATGTTGGCCCTTACCTCGGCAATAATATTTACCACCTGTATAGCCAAATAACACTGGCAAACGGGTTTATTTATGGTTGTTCTGAGACAGTGAGCGCAATACGAACACTGGCTAATGCCTAACCTGTTTCAGGCTTAGAATAGCTCCAAATAAATCCTTTGTAGGTATTTAATCTACCAAGGCAACAGTTAGAGATATGCCCTTTTCGAATGTGCATATCTCTTGCTGCTTCTGATACTGAAGGCCACTCTTTAATAAGCTTCCTATTTAAATCAAGCTGGTAAACAACTTTAAAATTCCTTGTAGCCATTATTTTAGCTATGGTTTCATTAGAAGGTCGTTTACCTTTATTCCAAGCCTTTTGGGGGTTTTTAGCTTTAGTCTCCCTCATCTTTCTTAAGGATTCTTCTGAATTTTTTTTGCCTGTACGCGGGCCCGGTTTATCTGCGTAAAAAGCTTTTTTTATTTTACTGCACTTTTCAGCCATTCCTGGTGGCATTTTTTTACCTTTTACCCAACTTTCTTGACCTTTCTTAAAACAGAACTGTTTTAAATGCTGAACTTTTTCAGGAGTAGCAGGAATACCTTTCAATGGCGATGGCCTTCCTTTTTTAGCTAAACTTTGCTTAAGTCTTGTCTCGTCAGAAGGATATACCCCAAGAGTGCCACCGCCTCCAAGAGACAGGTTTACTAAAGTACCCCCATCCAACACCCTTTTGTACAAAGCAATAAATTCAAATTCTTTCTCAATAGCTTGCTCATAAGTTAGCCCATCAATTAAAACTTCAACTTCGTAGCCGTGTTTTTTTACAACACCATACCAGTGATTGTTTCTGTTTTGATGGCTATGCGCACGAGAGTATTTACCATTTTCATCCTTACCAACGCCAATATAAAACGGTTTCCCTGTATCTAATCGAATATGTCTATAAACGTATGCCATCTTTATCATTTTTGTTTCTTACCCTGTTGCTCAATAAGCGGAACACCTTTCTCCTCGGCCTTTGCCAATTCAGATTCATCCAGCTTCAAGTACTCCCTACGCATTTTATTCAGTGAGGCGGCAATCACATCCTGGTTTTTAAGCATATCCATATACTGTTTTGCCTGCGCGGGTATAGAAATATCCAGTCCGTTAATCATCCTGGCCCAGTGGTTTGCTTTTCGGTTGGTGGCGAAGTACATGCTGTAGATGGCATCATTCTCGTAGTCCTGCTTAATCTGCTTTAGCTCTGAAATCTCAGCCATTTGAGCGCCCACAACAGCATTTAAGAAACTTAGTCGCTGTGCATCTGTAGTGCATTCGTCATACGTCTTAGGGTCGGTCGGTTGCTCAAATACAGCATCTTGAACTTCTGTATTCTCAACTGGTGGTTTGTCTTTTTTCTTCATACCCGATAAAGATATTGCAATAAAATGCAAAGATAAATTTTTTTATTAGTGAATTTCATTTTACGTTTGTTTCCGCAAGCAGTTTAGGTATAAATGAAGGGCGGCGGTTTTTAAATTTTTTCCGTCGCTCTTTTTTGGAACGTTGGGCTAACGGTTAGGCCACTCCCCTGTCACGGGAGCATTCAAACGGGTTCGACACCCGTACGTTCTGCAATCTTATACAGGGTGCCGGACAAATCAGGGCCGGTTAGGCTGCAAAGAGCCGAAAAACCAACGCATGCAAGACTATGCAGACCGCATGCTCCGTCAAAGGCAATAGAAGTGTTGTATGAGCCAATGAATGACAGAGAAGAATATACTACACCGTAAGCCAGCCGCGTAAGTGCTGGCTTTAATTAAAGTACATGGCAACACATTTAACAATTGAGGCTTTAAACTATCTGCATAAAAATCCTGATTTGCAGAAACAGATAGCACCATTTATGGGCGTAGGAGAAGGTGGCGTTAAGTCTGCCATCATGCGTTCATCTGTTTCTCTTACTACCTGGAAAGCGGTTGAGGCTATCGCTAAAAGCATGGATAAAGAACCTTCAACAATACTGGAGGAATCCAATGATTAATCTCCCAACAGTAACAATGGTGTGTATAGACACTAAACACCATGCAGGTGCTATGAAGGCAATAAGGCGCTCTTTGGAGCAAATACAGCCTGCCAAGACTATTTTTTTTACAGATATTGAATTGCCAATTCCTGGTGTATATATAGGGAAGATTGATGCGTTAAAAAGCAAAGAGGATTATTCACGCTTTGTTGTAAAAGAACTTTGTAAGTGGGTGTTTACCGAGCATGTGCTTATTATTCAGCATGACGGCTACGTGCTTGACGGAAAGCAATGGAGTGATGAATTTTTACAGTATGATTATATTGGCGCCCCGTGGCCATACAACGATAATAATTCAGTAGGCAATGGTGGTTTCAGCCTGCGGAGCAAAGAGCTAATGTATTGGTTAAGGATTGACCAGCATATCGCTATAACGCATCCAGAAGATGAAATTACTTGCCGGCTGTATGGTAAATACCTTGAAACAGTGGGGTATAAGTTCGCTCCGGTAGAAGTCGCACAGAAGTTTTCTTACGAGCTTATTGAGCCACTGCATCCTACTTTTGGATTTCACCAATACTACCACCAACCTTACAGGCCGCATGCAATAGTAACACGGCAGGCTGCTGCCGGTGATGTGATAATGACAGAGCCGCTGCTTGAAAGACTTTGGAATGACGGGTACCAGCCGGTGCTTGATACACCTATACAGTTTTGGGAGCCATTTAAACACCATAGGTTTCCCGTGAAACATATTACGCAGACGCGCATAGAGCTGCTTACGGCACCTGGTGTTAAGTTTATAGGCTTGGATATGGCCTACGAAAGCAAGCCGCAGCAACCCGTTTTAAAATCCTATTACGAGGCAGCGGGTATCGAAGATGGCGAAATGAAAAACAGCCAGCTAACAAGCTACTGCCCGCCGCATGCAAAACTATTTGGCAAGTACGCGGTGGTACATATTGACGATACGGACATGCCCTGGCGAAACATTGCAGTGAGCCAACGGGACTGGCTGCAGGTGTTTGCGTTTTTGACCGGAAAGGGATATATGGTGTTGCAGGTGGGAAAAGGTGCAGGAAAACAATTCGGAACGCATATCAACACCCATAACTACGAAATGCTGAATTACATGATTGGCGGGGCTGATATTTTTATAGGTACAGACAGTTTCCCTTTGCAGGTGGCCATAGCTTTAGGCGTTAAGTGTATAGGTTTTTTTGGGAGCGTAACACCCGAACTGAGGTACAGCGATTTTGATAATTTAAGCGTCATACAAGGCTTTTGTGTAAAACAGGGCTGCTACCATTCCGAAGTGGGAACCCGCGGCGTACAGTGCCTTATGGGCGACGAAATACCGCGTTGTACTCAACATACGGCTTATGATATAGTAGAAGTAATTAAAAGTATTTTATGACAAAAACAATAACGGGTTGCGTTAATTGCCCTTTATATGATGGCACGGGTGATGAATATGAACTTTACTGCCATCACCCTGACAGACCGGTTGATATAAAGCAATATGTAGGGATTGTGGGGAGAGATAATTTTATCAAACCGGAATTGACGCAGGAGGAATATAATAAATATAGAGCCGGTTATTTTAATGGCAGCGGGAGTGTGTTTGACGACAGGGTACAGGTAGTGGACGGCTGCACTATTGGCAATGTTTATGTATTTGAGCCAAAAATTGAAGGCGATAAAAACTACAACCCAATTACCCCTGATTGGTGTCCTTTGAAAAAAGAAAGCATAACTATTGAATTTGAAAGACAGGTTAGTCAAACGACCCAGCAAGGTTATAAAACATATAAAGGGATTGATGTTTTTTATGTTGAAACCACACAAGGTGTGCAGATATACCCCATAAAGTCAACCGAAGATGTTGGCCGAGGTCCTGGTTGTATGAAAACAATTACAAAACAAGAATTTAGCGAACTATGACAATAACATTCCCAACAGTAAACGGCAACGACGAGGTTTATACAGATTGCCTTAATGCAATGGTTGGCAAAGAAAGATTTGACATGGTGGATTTGTGTAGCAATCTTTGTCCCCATACCCGTAAGCTTGGATTTAAACACCGTTGGTATGTTGATATATTAAAACGGGATATTGGAGAGGAGCAAGAGCATTTTGTGCAGGCCGATGTACTGGAATATCTTCAAAAAACAGGTAAGTATTACGACGTTTCTTTTTGCCTGGACGGAATAGAACATCTTAAAAAGATGGATGGTTTCAGGTTGCTTAACCTGATGAAAAAAAGAAGCAACAAGCAGATTATTTTTACGCCACTTGATTGGTGGATGAAAGCGCCGGAAGATAATATTGACCCGGAGGCGCATCATAGCCTTTGGACACCACGAGACCTTTCTGACGAATGGATGCATATTGTATTTCCTGTTTACCACCCGACTTTAGGTATCGGGGCCTGGTTTGGCATGCGCTGCTATAACCTGCAGGAAGAATTTGACCGCGTGCAGGCAGAACTTGAAACAAAACCTTGGGCAAAAGAAATGGAGGTAATAGAATGAAAAAGTTAGCAGGCGTTACTTTTTGCTATCGTGGCATTTCGCAGGACTACAATTTCATAGAGACTGTAAACAGCCTTCTTGAATTTTGCGATATGGTTTATGTAGGCGCTGGTGGTGAAGATGGAACGGCAGATATATTGCACCTTGAATTTAAAAGTAATGACAGGGTTAAGTTATATCTTATAACAAAAGATGAATGGGATTCCCAGCAGGGCCGTGAAAAGTTATCATATTTTCAAAATCAACTTCAACGGAAGGCAAATGCAGATGGGTATGACTGGTACTTTCTCCTTCAATCTGATGAAATATGCTTGCCCAGCAGCTACGATGCCATTAAACGCGCTATAAAGACAAATGAGGAGGGGTTTTATGTTACCCGGGTGAACCTGTGGGGGGACTGTTACCACCGTCTTAATGTGCCTGAAAACAGAAGCCCGGTGGGTACCCATATCATTCGTCTTTCACGCACTTTTTATCCCAGTATAGGGGATGGTGAAAGCCAACTTTCTGACGCGAGAGACCATTTTGTGGATGAAATAAAAATCGTGCATTATGGCTTTGTTCGTTCGAGGGCAAAGCATATCGTTAAGATTAAACACATTCAAGACGAAATATTCCAAATACCACATGACACAAGAGTTGATGGGGTTGAAAAGTTTGACCCATGGAATGCCGGTTTTACACCAGCAGATGTGGTGCCGATTGATTTCAAACATCCAGCCGTGATGCAGAAATGGGTAGACGAGCGAAATCCTGAGTTTGATAAATTTTAACCATGGAAAAGAAACATACGGCAGAACTTGTACAAAACGAAGAACTGCCTCAAAAGAATGTTCCATTTTTTGGCAGCACAAAAGAGTTTTTGCCAGGCACAACAACAGTAACCGGCTCATTCCCCAACAGGAAGGAAAGGAGGGCAGCAGAGAAGAAAGCAAAAAAGAAATAAATGACACCACTACGCGGCACGATACTTATTGAAAGCTCACTTGAGCAAAAACAATCTTATACGTTTGAAAATGGCGTAACGTTTCATATTGTGCCCAACAGGCACTTGTATGACACAAATAACAGGGAGACGCAGCCAGTAGTAGGATTGGTTAAACAGGTAGGCACTGGCGTTCCTGAGCATTTAATAGGCAAATACGTAGTAGTACACCACAACCTTATCTTCGACCAGGAGTTTTTGGTAAAAACAGAAAACGGCATACGTACCAGTGTTTTGCCTTATGATAGGTGGATTCTTTCTTTCGTTGACGAAGATGGCGACCTGCGCCCGCTGAATAAAAATCTTATTTGCGAACGAATAGAAGTGCCAATGGTTGAAGGCGTAACGGATGCCAGCCGGAAAACCGAGGACAACTTAATGAAGGTGGTGGCCAGCGATTTTGAAGATATTTGCCGGAACGACACGATTATAGTTTACAAATATGCAGACTACGAAGTTGTTTACCAGTGGAATAATGAAGTGCGCAGGCAGGTGGTTGTTACAAACGAGGACGTGGTTGGTACATATATAAAAGCAGGCAGAAGATTAACAAACCATCCGTTATTCGGATTAACACGCATGTATATGAGTTCAAAGAAAAAAGTACTTAGAGACAAGGTTTTAGTAAAACCAGATACAGCACCTGCGCAATCAGCAGGCGGATTTGTAGTGCCAGGCAATGCGGATATTAAAGTACTGCAGGGCAAGGTGATTGCGGTAGGTCCAGGCGAACGCGCTACCGGCACAGGCGAATTAATACCAATGGAGGCAAAAGTCGGCGATACCGCGCATTTCGGTAAAAATGCAGGCGCTAAAGTAGTGGTGGACGGCGAAGAATACCTTGTGCTGTTTGAAAGGGAGATTTTGCTGGTTACGGATAAATAGCTTCAATAATTTATAAAACAATCATACATGGCAAAAAAGATACTAAAAGGCGAAGAAGCCAGAACGGCGCTTTTGTCAGGCGTAGATTTAATAGTGGACAGCGTTAAGGTAACACTTGGCCCCAGCGGCAGGAACGTAGTAATAAAAGAAAACGGCGCCTTTCCTCGTAGCACAAAGGACGGAGTTAGCGTAGCCCGCGCATGCAGGGTTGACCCTAATTCAATGGAAGTGGTAGGCTCTGAAATGATTATTGAAATGGCCTTAAAGCAGCTAATGGATGTGGGTGACCAAACAACTTCTGTATGCGTACTTGCACAGGCTATTATCCACGAAGGCTTTAAACTGATTGACGCAGGCGCTACACCCATACAATTACAGCGTGAAATAAACGCAGCGGTGGAGCTGGTGGTAGAAAGCCTTAAACAGCAGGCAATACCCGTAGAAGGCGATATGCTGGAGCATGTGGCTACAATAGCGGCAAATAACGATAACTCAATAGGCAAACTGGTGGCCGAGGCTTTCAGAAAGATTGGTGAAGAAGGCGATGTAAGCCTGGTGGAAAGCCAAAGCGCTGAAACAAAGATTGAAGTGCTGCAGGGTATGCGCCTTAACCGCGGGTATATAACACCTTACTGTATAAACACCGATAAGCTTACCTGCGAACTGGAAGGGGTGCAGGTGCTTATTTACGACAAGGTAATTTCAACGGTTAAGGATTTGTTTGACCCTACGCCCGGTAAGAAAACCCCCGGTGTGTTTGATGTAGCTAAGGTGGGCGAGAAAAATGCCTTGTTAATTATATGCTCAGGTTTTGAAGGTGAGGCACTGGGTACATTTGCTGCGAATAAAGCTAAAATACCCGACCTGCCGGTTTGTATTATAGAGTGTCCTGAAATGCGCGATAGCCCCGAAAGGAATGAAGTGTTGAAGGATATAGCCATTTTAACCGGTGGTACGGTGATTGGCGATTTATTTGGCAATACACTGGCAAAACTTACACCAGAGCAGTTAGGTAAGGTGGCTAAAATATCTGTAAGCGAAAGTTCTACGTCACTGATTGGCGGGCAGGGGGATAAGGCGCTGGTGGATAAAAGGCTTATGGAGCTGCGCACACAACGCGACCTACCGGAAACTACCGACATGCAGAAACAAGGCTTAAATACTCGTATAGCCCGTTTAAGCGGCGGCGTAGCGGTGATGTATGTAGGCGGTAACAGCCAGCTTGAAATGAAGGAAAGGAAAGACCGCTGCGATGATGCTGTAAGGGCAACAAAGGCTGCTTTGCAGGAAGGTATTGTACCTGGTGGTGGGCTTGCTTTATTAAGGAGTAAATCGAAAATTGCCTTGGAAACAACAGATGGGGCACGGTTAATTGATAAAATACTGGAAGCACCGTTTAACCAAATTTGCGCCAATGCAGGTGTTAAGCCAGACTACATAAAATTGATAGAAAATAGCGGTTACAATGCCGCCACTGGCGAATATGGCGACATGATAACCATGGGTGTTATTGACCCGGTAAAAGTGGTACGTAATGCCATTGTAAACGCAGCCAGCGTGGCAGGTGCAATTTTAACCACAGACGTCGTTATGATGGACGAGCCGCAGCTAAACTGCAATTAAATTTTAAGTTTATAATTTATTCATATTTTTACAGGGAGCATAACAGCTCCCTTTTTTTATGGCGAACGTTAATAGTAACTACCTTTTTTTACAATTCATGGCTCGAAAGAACCAGATTGGGCAGGTAACGCCACAGGAGTATATGCTTGCCTACAACACTTCGCAGCGGTATTATTACGACTTTTTATTGGGAAAGGTGCAGCAGTTTCAATATGGAAAACCTGTACCGCGTGTTGCGCTGGGCATGGACAGTAAGATTGCCGCCGACCTAACGCCTTTCAAGGTAAGTAATGAAGTAATTGCCGTAACAGCTAATATCGCCCCTTACCCAACAGGTTTTAAATTCCTTGCTTTAATGACTGATTCTACCGGCAGGGGAATAGAAAGAATTGACGACACAAAATTGCCGGGGCGTATTAATTCACGCATTGACCCTATGACGCCTACCAGTAAACCATTTTATGTGGAAGAAGATACTGGCTGGCATGTTTACCCCGAAGGATATATATCTACGATAAAAGCCAGTTATTATGTTTACCCACCAGATGTAGTGTGGAATTACACAACAGTAAACGGCAGGCCGGTGTACGACCCCGCAGGCAGCGTACAGCCATTATGGGATGATATGAGCAATGACGAGATAATGGCCAGGACGTGCAGGCTGGTAGGTATAAGCTTTACTGAGGAGCAACTGGTACAATACGGGGAGCACACCATTAAACAGGGAGAATAAACCATGGCAATAATAGGCACATCCACATTTGGGCAGTTTTTTGACAGGGTTAAGAAATTCCTGCAAAACAACTGGAGCGATGTAAAATTCGACCTTACAGATAATGATATTGGGATGTATACATACGAATGTATAGGTGCCGTCATTGCTCAAATGTCTGAGAGGGCTTTCCAAGAAGTGGGAATACGCTCGGTGCCGGAGGGTTTTATTACAACTTATAAGTTTACCGGTGCGGATATGTCTCAGGATAAAGACACTGGTTATTATTCATTAACACTGCCTTCGCCACCGGTTGGTTTGCCGCTGGGTATAAGCCTGCAGTCAATAACATTTGCTAAGCAGGGCCAGGTAAGTTTCCCTGTAATTTGGGTAAACCCGTACCAAAAAGGATTTTATGATAGAATAGCCACACCAAACTTTGGTGTGTACGGATGGGTGGAAGGAAGCACACTATTTTTAAATACGCAGGCTTTTGACTTGATTGGCGCCGACCTTTCTATACGGGTGCCGATGCTTTCAACAAGGACGGCTACCGGCAGCGCCGATGATATAATGAATGTACCTGATGATGCGCTAAGTATGATATTCGACATGGTGGTACAGAAATTAACGGCTAAAGAAAGCAAGCCAAGGGATAATGTAAACGACGGCTCACCTCATATTACAGAACAACCATAACGTATGCCAGCACCAATAAACGATAAGATAAAACTGAAAGATATAATCTTCATGTATTCGGAAGCTTCAAAGCAGAACGAAGGTGAGTTTTTGCGCTTTTGGCGTATAGCTTTCAGGGCTTTTATCCAAATGGGCTTGAATGCGTTTTGGGAGCCTATTACAACGCAATTGGTGGTAGGCGCCAATAAAACCGCTTTGCTGCCCGTAGACCTCATACAGTGGATTAAAATAGGGTATTTTAACTATGGTGGCGAGCTTGCTACTTTGCGTGTGAACAATGACCTGACAACGTATAAAGATAATTCAGCCAACAGGCTTACGGATATTACGCCGGAAGTGCAGCAGATACTTACCAGTGATTGCTGGTTTGATATAAACCAGTTTACCGGCGTACAAGGTTTTGGATGGAGCGGCCTTTCGGGTTATGCGCAGCGGTTTGGTGCAGGCTCACACCTGGTGCAGCCGGGCGAGTGCAGGGTGGATATGGCCAATAGGGTTATTGTCCTTAACCCCAACTTTCAATACCCGAACATCATTATTGAGTATTTAAGCAGCCCCGAGCAGAATGATGATTACGCGATACCCTTACAGTTTCAGGAGGCGATGATAGCATGGCTGGGGTACCAGGATATAGCGTATATGCCAGCTACCGGCCACGTAGGTAACGCAAACATTCAGATGCGTGCGAATATGTTTAAATCACAATTAAGCCTTGCAAAAAGGATGTATAAGCCATTCAGGCTGCAGGATGCTTACCAGCAAGCGGTAGAAGCGCAAAGTTTAGGATTAAAACCATAAGCCATGCCAGAAGGCCAGTTATATACTTCAAATGTGCAGGTACTTGCCAATGGGAGCAAAGGCCTGCATTATTATTTAGGCACTTCTTTTACAGAAAACGGTCAAAGCAGGGTGATGTACAATTTGACCGCTACCGACAACACAGGGGGTAATTACACAGGAAAGGGGTACATTTGGCTTGGGCAACTGGTAGTAACAGAGCTCAGTCAAATCAACTAAACATGCCAATAGAACAAGTACCATTTACCGGTATGGTTAACCTGGACGATACGCCGGAGAACGTAGGCAATGGTATGCTACGCCGAAGTACAAGGAATTTAAGCTGGTTTGGGCCAGCTGGAAACAAACGCCCGCAGAACCTCACCGGAACAATCAATTTATTTACAGCGTATGGTTTTAGCCTTCCGGCAGGAGACAATCTTTGTATCGGCAGGCACTATGATGCCGTTAAATACAGGATGTTCTGGATGAATAAAAACTCCAACGGCAATGATGGTATATATATTCTAAACACTAAGCTGGGAACTATTGATACCCTGATTCAGAACGGTATCAACACAGACGGTGATGTGCTGGGCTTTCTTTTTACTGTTACCATAAATTCCATTGATATAATCTACGGCGACCCTGTTGACGGCGATATTCTTGTTTACACCGACAGTTTAAAAAGAATTACCCGTATACCCATAAACCTGTATTTAGCCAACACGTATAACCCTATAAGGCGCAATTACATAGACCTTGCGAAACAACCACCGCCTATACCAATAAAATGCGTGTATGAGAACGCTACCGGCCTGGCCACAAACAACCTGCGTAATGCCCTGTTTCAGTTCAGGACGCGGCAGGTTTTTGATGTTTTGGATAAATGCGTGTATTCAACAATAAGCGAGTGCCCGCTGCCGTACAATCCCGGCGATATGGTGATAAACCAAAACCCGAATAAAAACGGCAGGATAGCGTTATACATCCCAACAGGGGATGTGGATGTAAAAAAGCTGGAGATATGGATGCAGCAAACAAAAGACGGCATAACTTCCGATTGGCTGCTTGTTGACACATTGGTAAAATCTGAGCTGAGTATCCCCGATAACAGCTTTTGGCGGTATGTTTTTTACAATGACAGTACATATCCTTCCGCTGACCCTACACTGACAGTAATTGACCAGACATATATTCCCCAGCAGAATAATTGCAGCACTGTTTTAAACGGGAATGTGGTGGCCGTGGCAGACACCGTGGAAGGCTATGACCAGGTGGCAATGCCTTTAATGACTACAACGGTTACGCCGGTAGACAACCAGTATGCAACAGTAAATGGGTTGCTGTTTTTTGCGTATCAAAACCCGTACACCGGGTATGTTACGATATATTTAACCGGTACCGGTACAAATGACGGCAACGATAATCCATCCTTATTAGATGTGCTGGCAGGTAGCGTACTTACCGTAAAAGCACAGAACGCAGCCCAGGCGGAGGTAGGGTTTAGTATTACGGCCAGTGACGCTTCCGTGGTTACGGCGCTTACACAACTGCAGGTAGCCAGTATTGCGCAGGGGTGGACATTCATAAGTCTTGGCACAAACAGTTTGGTTTTGTACCGGGCAAACACCACTTTGGATGCAGCGCCTTACGTACCGGCAGATTATAGCATTTTAAACACATCTTTCTTTGCTTATTTACCAAACTGCAACTATGGGATAGCCATTAATTACCGGGATGATAAAGGACGCACTAATACAGTAGTAACCACAGCGCAGTGTTTTATCAAAACGCCATCCCAGTTCTTTGGCGCGTATGCAGCGGGGGTGGCCCAGCTTGCACTCTTAATTTCACACCGGCCACCAATATGGGCTACCGGCTACCAGGTTTTAAGGACGCCTCAGCTTTCATACAATAAAATACTTAACTGGGTTTCCCGGCAGGCGTATAGCCAGGTGTACCTTGAAAAACAGTATGCGTACATAGATGTAAGCAATATTGTAGAATATAATAAAACTATACAGGCCAGTGAGGGCGTCGTACAGTACAACTTCTCCCCCGGCGACAGGGTGAGGTTTAATGCCAGATGGGATGCCAGCGGCGTAGGACACGACATTTCTACGCTTAATCTTGATTACGAGGTGCTTTCTTTGGAGGTAAACCCTGTTATCAATACACAGCAAATGACTGGCAACTTCGTAAAAATAAACTACCCTACAGCCGATATTACACCTGGAGTCTTTGTTTTTGACGGGACTATAGATTACCAGCACTACCAAGTGTTGCTTTACAATTTAAAAGCCCACCAGTCAAATATTGTAGAAGGCGAAACAAACAACAATACTTATTTTGAATTTGGTAAATGGTTTGGGATTGGTAATTCAGGTACAGCACAAGCCTACCACATGGGCAATACCCAAACACAAACAGCTAATCTTTCGCAGGCGGCTATCGTCACAATAAGCGATGGCGATAACTTCTTCCGGTGGAGAACGGTGCCGGTAGGGTTTATTTATTACTACGATATTGGTAATTATAAGATTGCCGAAACATACGCCACCCCCAGCGCAACGCCGCAGGGTGGGAATGTAAGCAATACACGGTACGAAGTAGGAACACAGAATTACAACACCGACCCCGGATTAACAGGCCTTGTTGATTACAGCAGCACCGATTACATATTTAAGAATAAAACAGCGAGCGACATTTCTTTGCGGTTTACAGTTGACACGGCTGGCGCAACAACCGACAAAGCCGTAAACCTGAGCATATTTGTGGTTGTTATTAACCCAAGTAATAACTATACAAGCTACTATCTGGCTAAAAACAGGTTTCTTGCTTCTTCCGGCGACCAGGCGGATTTTACCGAGTTGATTGTTGATGCAGTAGTGCCCGCGGGATGTATAGTGTTTTATATTGAAGTTGACGCAGGTATAGATGGCACAACTACAGTGCAATACGGGCAGCATGTGCTTAAAATGGAGATAATAGAAAACATACAGATACCGGTAATTGAGCCGTCATTCAGCGATGTGTACGCTATTGTTACCAGCAGCAACGGGAAACCTGCAGTTGTGGCGCCGGATGTAAAACAACAGGAATATCCCACAAGGTTTAGGTTTAGCCATCCTGACCAGCAAGGAACGAATGTAAACGGTATAAGCATATTTTATCCTTTTGACTACGATGAATTTGACCGCAGCAAGGGTAAGGTTATGCGGATGGTTGCCCGGCAGCGAAACGCCAGAATCTTCCATGAGCGCGGTACAGGTGTTATAGGGGTGTATGCAAAATTCATTGTAAACAATGACGGGACTAAAAACCTGATAGTTTCCGACACGATAATTACACAAAACAACATCCAGTACTATGACGGAAGTTTTGGCATAGGCAACCAGGCTGACGGGCTGTTTTCAGATGGGTATGTTGATTATCACCCAGACCCGGTAAAAGGGTATTTGTTACGACTTTCTCAGGATGGTTACACACCAATAAGCGAAGAAGGGAAAGTACAAACATTTGTAGGGCCACTGGCTACACAGTATTTAAATAACCATCAAGGATATTACGGCGGCTATGCCAAAATACTGGGATGCTGTTATTTCCAAAGGGACAAAAAGAAGGAGTGCATATTTGTTTTCCAAAGCGGCGATGATATACAGGGAGACACTATTGTATGGGACGAAGCAGAGAACGCATTTACTAACTGGAGGGATTGGCAACCAGATATGATTGAGTGCGGTGAAAACGTGCTGTATGCGTGGCAGAAAGGCGTATTGTACAGCTTTACGAATCAAAACCAGTATAACACCTTCTTTTCAAACTACGGTCAAATTTACGTACCTGGTGAGATAGCGCAGTATGGTGTAATTGAACAATACGGCCAGATAACACCGTATGGTGTACTTTATCCAGCCTCATTAGATATAGTATTTAACCCGCAGGCAAACGCCAAAAAAGAATACCGGGCAATAAACTACAATTCCCAATATGGGAAAATATGGACAGCGCCAATGCCTACGCAGATACAAACTGAGCTGGGCAACCAAAGTACATTGCTGGACGAAGATCTTGATTTCAGGGAAGGTATTTACAGTGCCGCTTTCTGGCGGGATGTAAACAGCGAAGGAGGCCTTATTAACGGAGACTTCCTGAAAGGGACATGGATGGAGTTGATTTTGCAGCGTGCAGACCCCGAATTAATTTATATCTTCGGGTTGTATTTAAATTACGCATTTAGCCCACGCAACGGATGATAACTACATGCACACACGATATTTCAGAAATGCAGCCCTTCGTAGAGGCTGCATTTTTACTTGATACCGACCTGCTTAATTACTACGATAAAGGAGAGAACGTTACCAGTACACAGCAGGCATGCGACAATGTAATGGCCAAGATAAAACACAATTACCCTGACGCAAAGTGCATTGGTTTTTACGATAATTACAACCCGGTAGGCTACTATGTTTATATGCCCGAATTGCTGATAAGTTTCGGTTTAAATAAAAATTTTAGAAATTCGCTATATTTAGATGAATTTTGGAAGTCAATCAAACAATCGCTGGGAGATAAATTTGACTGCCTTTTATACAGTTACAATACCAGGGCGATTAATTGGTTGAAGAAGTGTGGGATGGTTACCACGATTGAAAATATAACAGTTTTAACAACTAAATCTTAGTCTATGCCAGCCGGGGGCCTCGTAACCGCAGGAGTTTTAGGTGCCATAAGCTTGATAAAAAGCGCTTCCGATAAGAAGAAGGCAAAGGCATTGGAAAAATCAAACCAGCGGCCTATTGAAAGCGTGCCGCAGGGTATTAAAGATGCCACAGCACTTGCAGAGCAGCAGGCTACATACGGCTTACCCGCTGCCGTAAAGTTAGAGGCACAAAAAGAGATACAGCGTGCCGGTGCAGTAGCTTTGGGCAGCGCTACGGAGCGCAGGGCGGGCATGGAAACAATAGGCGCTATACAACAGCAGCAGCAGGACGCAACCGGAAATTTAACCGCGCAGGATGCGCAGCTGATGGTTACCAAAGAAGGCCAGCTAATCAACCAGAAAAATAATTTAGGAGACTGGCAAAACAGGGTGTGGGATTGGAACAGCAAAGCCAAGTACGAAGAAAACGCCGCAGCTATACAGGCTTTAAAAGGTGCGTCTACCGAGAACTTTAATACAGGGCTTAATATGATTGCTTCCGCAGGTGCTAAAGGGGCAAGTGAAGGGTTCTTTACTCCTAAAAATGACCCTACAGTTGAAAACCCTGACCTTTACGGGAACACAATTCCTGATAGCTACGCTACATATCTTCAAAATACACAACGGTTACGTCGTTTTTCAGGCTTCCAACCAATACAGTAATGGCACAAACAGGCGCAAACATATCAAGCGGGACAGGTACGGGCGAGGCCGGCGTACTACATTGGGAACAATTTAACACCACGCTTGCCCAAATACAGCACAGGGACTTAACCAACAAGCAGTATATTCAAGACCAGTTTAATAAAATGCAGTTACAGCTGGGGGATTCCCAGAAAACAATGCGTGCTGCGGATATTCCTAAATTCATGGAAGGGGTAAAGAGTTTCAGGATGGCTGGATTGATGCTGCAAAGCCCAAAAGTTTTAAAAGACCCCGTACAAAGGGCCTTCTGGCAAGGCAAATTGGATGATGCGTATTATAGCAACCTTAACCTGGCAAATTCCAGCACAAAGCAAAGTGAAGAAAAAGCGAAGATGTGGAACATGGCCGCAACCAATCCCGGCGCTTTTAAAGACTTCCCTGAGCTGGCACAGGCATCAAAAATAGAGGATGGGCTGACAATTGACCAGATACGTACAACAGGATTCAATACGCTGGCGCCATACCTGCATGCACCTGAAACATATAAAGGAACGGGCGATGCAATAAAGGATGTGCTGGGTGACAGGCAAGTGGTGCCAAGTGAAAAACCCGTATATAATGACAAGAAGCAATTAGTGGGGTGGGATGTAAACCAAAATGCTGTTTACATGCGCCCGACAAGTGAAATAGCGATGAAAGCTGCCCAATCTTTGGGCAACCGTAATTACAACAAAAACGCGCAGAACGAGTGGATGCAGACAAAAGACGAGGATAAATTAAGCACCATTCAGGAAGCGCAAAAGATAATTGATAGTGACCCCAATAACCATGGGCAGAAACTACCAATGGATTATACCGGCCTTTATACAGCCAAAATGATAATTGAGGGTAGTAAACCTTATAACTTAGGGCAGAAAGAGTTTAAGCCAAACCCTGAATATTTACAAGGGCAACGATTTGAAAATGAAAAAGCACTTAAAAAGCTTGGGTTTGAATATGGCATGAGGCTAAAGGATTATGGCGCTTCATTACAGATAAAAGTTAATGATGCTAAGGCTGATAAGAAAAAAACAGTTGCCTTTGAAATGGGCAATAAACTTTTTGAGGTTTTAAAACTTGATGCGATGAACGACCCAAGGCCTTATACACATGATGGCGTAACGGAAATTCAGTACAACATGAAAATTGATAATAGGGTTAGAAACGCCATGGCAATTGTTGACCCTACCACAAATAAAAAAGTTTATCCAGATGAAGTTCGTGTAAAGCAAAATGGAGACATATTGCCAGTTTTCTATAAATACGAATTTAATAGTAAGACCAAGAAGATGGAGGTCGCAAAAGACCCTAATACTGGTAAGGCTGCTGTTGACATGGATAAAACCAAGCCCGTTAAACAGGAGTTGTTTAAAATAGATTTAAGCAAGGGATTTTTAACCGGCAAGGCCGCAAATGAAGATTACGAAGCAGACCTTTCAGATGATGGAGAAATATCATTTAATGATGTGGTTGCACCGAGAAACGCGCTTGCTGGCTTAGCAATGCTTGTAAATAGCCCGCAGAGTGCTTAAATTGCATCATGCCAGACAATACACCTGATACTACCACTGTCATTCCCGAACAATATGCTGACTATAAAGCTATTCAGGAAGCCAGCACTTTCAAAAGTCCAAAGGCTGATTTTCAAAAGGAGTTTTTAGACCCAAAGAGCGCTACTCCTGCCGGTAAGTTTACCATTGAAGCAGCTAAAAGTGTAACGGATGCCTTTGTTAATTCTGTATCATTACCAGTAGAACAGCATGCCGCAAGCGAAGCATTTAATATAAGTGCACCCACGGCGATGCATACTACACAAGCCCGTAAGCCACTGATACCGGAGAATATACCACCACCGGATATTATGAAGGCAGACCTGCCGGCTAAAATTGATTTACCAAAAGAAGAAGTAGATATTCCCACCAAAGAGGGTGGTATAGAGGCGCTCTTACCTGCAGGGGACAATATTAAGGTAAACCCATCCGAGGCCCAGGTAAAAGACATTGAAGCCCGCAACAAGGAAATACAAGGTGTAAAGTCATGGAGCGATATAGTGAACACCAAGCAGTACATTGGCACTATTGTAAAAACAGATAAGCTTTTCAATACTGAAAGCCTTGCATGGAAAAAAAGGCTGCAAATGGACAATCCTACGTGGACAGGTGAATATGTTTACCTCGACATGAATGATAAAGGACACATGGTTCCCAAGGCGTATAACCCTTCCATGACGTTTAAAACAGCCCAAGGTGCTAACGTGGGCAACCTGCCGGATGTAACGGTAAGTGCTTTATCAAAGCAGCCAAGTAGTATTACAGACGAGCAGGCAAATGAATTTGTAAAGCAGACAGAAAACGACCCATGGCAAACACAGGCGCTGTTAAAAGATAACCTGCCGCTGGCAAAGTTTTTAATGCAGCACCCCGATATAATGGAGGCTGTAAAAAAATCTGCAGAACAGATGCCAAGCAATATGCTTGCTTCTCAAACTGGAAAATCACAAATACTTCAACAAGCGATAGCTGATACTTATGGTAATGAAAAAACTGTACCCACGGATGTTTTACAGGCCGTTCAATCGTATAACTACTATAATGCTTTCAAAACAAAATACCAGAGTGAACAGCAGGCGATAAGCGCCAAGATGAAAATGGTAGGCGAGAATGCCATGAAAGGGGTAATACCCGAAATGGATGAAATGCTTTCTTTGGAGGTAAAGAAGTTGAACGACCCTGCCAGCATGACGGAGGATGACATTCGCCGGTATGCCAAGATAAAAATGGATGTTACCAACGCAGTTACACAGTCGGGTAGCAAAGAACTACCCGATTTATGGAATGCCTACCAGTTTAACCAGCAATCGTTTATTTCTGCCTCAAAGCAGGTAAGTGACGATTTAAAACCGCTGGGTACCCGCGAAGGGCAGGACGGATTGAATTTGTACCTGGCACAGAAAAAAGGAGAGCAGTTGTTGGGTGCGGTGCCGGGGCTATTCCCTGATGTGATGAAAGCCAAGCAAGCGCAGATTTCAGAACAGGAAAGCAAGTATGCCAATGAGCAGCAGGCAAAGAAAGGTGGTGTAGAGGGTGCTGTTGGGCAGGCCAAGGAACTGGGCAGGGGAGTAAAAGACTTCGGTAAAAGTATTTACACGGGTATGGTAGGTGGCGTAGATGATGTTGCATTGGGCGTGGGCGGTATGTTTGGCTCACATTCTCGCTACTATACCGCTAAATTCCTCTCCAATGGCGGCAGCTTTGCAGATACACCTTTTGCACAAACGGCACTCAATGAAGCCGGATATAAACCTTTCTACGCGCAGGCCGGTGAAATGCTGGGTAACATGGCACCAGCAATTTTGATGGGGCAATTTGCCAAAGCGCCGGAGCTGGGCTACTTTATGCTGGGAACGTACAACCAAGGCTACCAGCATGCGAAATTAGCCGGTGCGAGTGAATTGCAGGCACAAACCATTGGCGGGATAAAAGGCGGCTTAATAGGGCTGTTTATGCACACCATGCAGATGCCTTCGGATTTAGCCAAGGCAACCGTAGGCCGAATAACTACCGAAGATTTACTGGCCACCGGGTTTACGAAAAAATCACTGACTGATTACTTTATGAAACTGATGCCCACCGAGCAGGGGGTGAAAGGCGTGGCACTGTTAAATGCTCAAAACCTGGCCCAAGAAGCAAGCAGCTTTGTAATTAACGCCGGTAGCAATAAACTATTCGGCACGCATCTGGCTACCAACCAACTTGACCCGAATAACATTGCCCATGATGTAATGATGAATACGGTGGTGGGTGGAATGATTAGCGCCGCGGCTAAGTTAATGCCGGAGGCCAAAGGGGCGAGGATGGAAATACTGCGCAACTTTAATGAAAACCCTGCACTGTATGCCAGCATACTGGAGGAGGCCAGAAAAAACGCGCTGGCTGGAGGTGATTACAAAACATTAGATGCTTTGAACAAAGCGCATGAGTTTATCGCTAATTCATGGGCAAAGGAGAGCAAACTACCAAAGGGCATCACACCCGAGCAAAAGACCGCTGCATTAAGTATATGGGATGAAATTGCACAGCAGGAGAAAATTAAGCACGAAACGGATAAAGTATTCCACGAGCCTATACAAGCGAAAATTGAAGAACTGCACAAGCAATTAAAAGAAGTGGTGGCCAGCCCTGAGAAAGCTGCGAAAATGGTTGAGAAGGAAACTACACCAATTCAGCAGCATTTGGAAGAGACGGTATTACGGCCTATTGAAGAAATTAAGCCAGAACAACCCCACGAAATCGAGGGGGGGGTAGCAAAACGCGACACCTCTAAAGAGCGCACATCCAAAATTTCCAAAAAAGATTTTACCGAACAATTCCTGCACTTTGCGGAGGATTCCAAGGATAGTAGTTTTGACTACCGGCTCACACTGGACGACATGAGCCAGAAAGAGCGGGAAGGCGCTGTTGCCGACATAAGGGCCGGTAAAACAAACACCAAACGTGCGCAGCGTTTACAAGCGCACATAGACCGTATGTGGGAAAACGAGCATGTAAGTGTAAACCGTGGGCGCGGTAACCAAGCGCAGTCCTATGATGTACCTTTTAAAGATTGGTTTGGCGAACATACGCCCGAAGAACTTGATAAAGAATTTTCACAACTAACACCGGAGCAGCAATCTATTGCTGAACAAGATTATGAAACAGAACAACAACTCACCGACGAGTACTGGAAACAGCACGCAGAGACTAACGGATTTGGACAAAAAGAGGATAATACTAAAACTGAGCAAGATGCACGAGCCGCCGAAAAAGAAGCCAAGCTCAGCCAGATAGAAAAGGACATTGCCTCCGCACCGGAGGAGGAAAAACCATACCACGAGCAGCGCAAGCAACTGGTGGAGAGGTATGGCAAGGACGTGGACGAATTGATTGACGACCTTAAAAAAGAGGACAGGCTTAAAGTAGATTGTCCCCCAACTGCGAAAAAAAGGTTTTCTTTACGTAACCTTTTCAAACGTAATTAATATGCCCGCAGGTAGTGCCAACAACAATAATAGTCCCAAAACGGGAAAAATGGTTGCTCTTTTACAGGCATCCAAAATGATGAATAAACCACCGGCGCCAAAAGAGCAGGACTTTACACCATGGGGGGACCAGGCCGAAACAGCAAGGAAAGAAGGCTGGTACCACGAAACGGATTATAAAGGGGAAATTACTTACCGGTCAAACTACGCACTGTTTAATAATGTGATAATACCAGGTCAAAATGCGAGAGGCCACATAGCGGTGGTGGGGAAGTCAAACAACCAAATGGATGTGGTAATAAAGAATGATAAGGGTGAAATCGTGAATTATATCTATAAAAACGCTTCACCTAATGTTGTGCAGGATTATTTTACCAAACAGGGTGGTAGTGTGAGCCAGCGTGTACAATCTATAAAGGCCGGTACAAACATTGACAAACCGGATGCGGCCGGTAATTACGTATCTGCAATGAAGTAAAATGGAAATACACATTAAAACCATACCTCACAATAGTCAACGTTATGAAACATGCGGCGATTATTTTTATGATGATTTGGGGGTGCTGCAGATACGCGTAAGCGAAATGGGTGATGAAAAGTACGAAACACTTGTGGCCATCCACGAACTGATTGAGGAGCGCCTTACCAAATGGAAGGGAATAACTGAACAGCAAATACTTGACTATGACTTATACTACGAAAAGCGCAGGCAGCAGGGACTTGTACCAGCAGACAGTGAGCCGGGGTTTAGTGAAGGTGCCCCCTATAAAGCCGAGCATACTTTCGCAACTTCCATCGAAATGATGATGTGCGCTTACGCTGGTATATCCTGGCCGGAGTACGATAGAACTGTAATGGAACTCTAAATAACTTATAATGGCACTCAAACCTATAAAAGAAGTAACCTGTATTGTAATTGGGTACGGAAATGAAGTATCCTTTGCACAGCGTATGGCACGCGACTGCAAAAAAGTTTATTACAATACGCTTTGGCAAGCCGCGTTTCCGCGTTGGAATAGTTTTGCCATAGGGATGGATGTGCCAGATATTGAGCGGGTAGACCATTGGGCGCAGGTAATTGAGGAGGTTGACCTTGTTTGTATAGTAGATATTTACCAAGGGCCACTGGCAGACTTATTTGTTACCAAGTTTGGTAAAGCAGTATTCGCCCCACGCATGGGCGAAACCATGGAGATAAATAGGGACGAGTTTATGGAAATGCTGGATGATTTAAGATTGCCTGTACCTGGTTATAAAGTATTGAATGGTTTTAGCAAACTAAACGAGTTTCTCAAAAATGAGAAGGAAAAATGGATAAAAACCAGTGTTATACGCGGGAACGGCGAAACGTTTCTCTATCATGATAAACTTTTGTCTGCATCCCGGCTAACAGAAATGAAGCATACGCTGGGTGCTTTTGACGAACAGGCCACGTTTGTTGCCGTTGACCCTGTTGACCCAGCTGAGGAAATTGGCTACGATGGATTTTCCATTAACGGCCTTTACCCGGATATTGCAATGACCGGTATTGAAGATAAGGATGCCGGTTATTTGGGAAAGATTGTACGGTATGACGAGCTGCCCGAGGTATTAAAAGATATAAACAAAAAACTTTCAGGCATTTTTGCCGGCGCAGGTTACAAGTGCTTTTTCTCAAATGAAGTAAGGTGGAACGGGAAGAAAGGGTATTTTATTGACCCCACCACACGTATGCCGCAACCACCGGGTGACCTGCAACTTGAAATATACAGCAACTTTCCACAGGCGGTATGGGAAATGGCAAACGGCATGGTGCCTGATTTAAAGCCCACTGCTAAGTTTGGCGCCCAGGTAATAATAAAATCGGAGTGGGCACTCACTGAAAGCCAGGCCATATACTTCCCCACTAAGTACAAAGACAGGGTAAAGATTAAAAACTTGATGTACAAGGACGGGGTGCCGCACTTTATACCATGCGGCATTGAGATGGCAGAAATTGGCTCATGTATAGGTTTAGGCGACACAATGCAGGATGCCATGGACGATGCCAACAAAATAGCAGAAACCATCAAGGGAGACTGCGTTGTTTGTAATTGTGGTACTTTAGACAATATTTTCAAAAAAGTTAAGCGCCTTAAAGAGCTTGGCATAAACACTTTCTAAATGATACAGTTTAAAGATTGTACGTTTACTATTGATGGCACCCCCCTAAAGGGTGTTTCTTCTTTTTTAGACCATGCACTAAAAAATGATGTACGCATAACACCTGAGCAGACAAAGATTGATTTCGACAGGGCTATGAATATGGGCTATTCGCACCCTAATGAGGCTTTAAACAGCGTCAACAAACGTTTGGGTACTGATTACTCAATGCTGAGTGAAGTGCCGGAAAAAGACCTTAAAATCGCTTCTGCGGGGCGTACAGAGGAACTTGTTAAGAAAGCTATGGGGGAGTACAGGGACAGCCTGCCAGAACAAGGCGCCTCAATGGAACTCCAGCAGGCAAATGTTGAAATGTTTCCTGATATAAACGAAACAGATAAAGAGTTTGCTCAAACACAAATAGACGAGAAAACGCATGCTAATACACGTCAAAGAATTTCTGATGCCATCCTTAAATTAAAAATAAAAGAAGATAGCCTTTACTCCCTTCCCTTCCCCCCACAAATATGGAACGGGTTTATTGATGTAATACACGCTTCTGTAATGGCCGGAGTTGACATTACTAATGCCATTAGGATGGCAGTAGCTGACCTTAAAAAACAGGGATTAGACCAAGATGAACAGGACTTGGCTGAAATGGTAGTGCGTGAAAATACTGGACTTAATGATAAGGCCAGGGAAAAAGCTGCACAATACGTTATGGATGGGGCAACAGATGCACAAGCCATGTCTTACCTAAAGGCACAAAACATGAGTGAGGGTGTAGCGAGGGCTATACTTGGAGATGCGCAGGCCAATCCATTTACTAAAAAACAAAGATTTGATAGTCTTGAAAAAGCCGAGAAAGAATATTACAAGACAGAAGATGAATATTTGGGGAATAAGGAAGTGCTGAGGTTTCGTTCCCAGCAAACAGTAAGAAACTTGCAAAATCAAATAAGGGCTACTGTTCCCGAAGGGAAAGGCAGAACGGAAAAAGCCAATAACGTAGACCGGGCGATACACTTGTATCTTGATTTACAGAGAAACCCAGAACACCTTCAGCGGTACTATGATAAGCTTACGCCTGACCAGCAGAAGTTGGTGGATTTGTCCCAAAACCTTACACCGGAGCAAAAACAGATTGCTGAGGATATTAAAGCGCAATACCAGCAGATAGGCTTGCTGGCTAAAAACAGCGAGATAATAAGGGATGTTATTGATAATTACGTGGCACGCGCATGGGACTTTGGTGACAAACCGGCCACGGAGCAATGGAGCCGGTTTAAAACAAATACCAGGCACACTATTGAACGTACTCTTGATACAATAATTGAGGGGTACTCTAAAGGTTATAAACTGGCTATTCAGGGCGCTACCAATAACTTGGGTATTTTAATGCAGGAAATAGGAAATGTTATTGAGGCCAGAAAGTTATTAAACCATGGGCTAAGTATTAAATATGAAACCGGAGAAACTGACTTCGATGGGAAACCAATAATGGAGCCGCTATTTAGTACCAGTAAGCTGCCGGAATATGAAGAAATAAAATCTTACGGATTTAAAAAATGGGTTTATAATAAAAAGTTAGAGGACTATACTCCCGATGAAATACAAGTGCTGGGACGTGACAAAAATGTTTTGATTTCCCCAAATGGCACTGTTATGGAAAAGAGAAGTGTATATGCCCCTAAAAAGATAGCCAGAAGTTTAAACCAAATTACGCAACCATCTATACTTAAAGAACGGCTTAAAAATCTGACAAAATTTAACAGGGATGTAAAGCACTCCATTTTATCTTTTTCATTTTATCACAACAGAGCCTTCTCTTTAGCCCATCTTTTGGTTGGAAAAGGAGAAAAAGGCGGCCCTCATATAAATCCATTGACTGCCCGCGACGGAGGTATAAAACTTATTGAAGAACAATCTCCGGAGTTAATAAAACTAATACGCGGTGGGCTTACTATTGGGCGTAGGGCAGATTTTGAAGAAGGCATTAGCAGCCATCAAAGTTGGCTGGACAAGCAGATGGATAAAACCGCATTTACCAAGGTATCGAAAGATAAAATGAAGGCTTTGAACGAAGCTATGCACAAAAGGCTGTTTGAGACTTACGGAGCAGGTTTAAAGGCCTTTGAGGCTGTTAATTTATACAAGCATGAGTTAAGAAAAAACCCAGAAGCAAATCCAAATGAAGTTGCGCAGCGTGTGGCATCATTAATTAATGACCAGTATGGAGGTATTAATTGGGATAGGATAAGGGAAACCAAAATACCGTTTACCAATAAAAGCATACCGAATATTATGCGCGACCCAACAGTTAGGCATATTTCATCATTGATTTTTTTGGCTACTGACTGGACTTTTTCTAACCTTCGATTTGCTAAAAAGGCTTTCGATTTAGGAGAAGAAGGTACATTGTACAGAAAAGCATGGGCGCGTGTTATTTTGAGGGGTGCTATGATAACTGCTTTTACCAATGCAGCACTATCATTTATGGATGAACAAGATGGAGAGGACTGGGAACAGGCCTTTACTCGCAGGTATAAGGAAGCGTGGGAGTATGGAGATTTAAGATGGCTTATGGTAGATATTTCTCCTTTATACCATTGGGCGGGTGGAGACAAAGGTAAAAAGGCATATTTCAGTATATTTGGAGCATACTCAGACCCAATAAAAGCAGTAGAGGACCCAGTTAAATTTTTATCAGCTAAAACAGCATTTTTAACCAAAGCGGCAGTTGAAATGGGAACGGGGAAAGACTGGCAAGGTAAAAGCTGGACAACATTAGATGAACTGTTAGGTATGGATGATAAGGGCGTTTATAAAAAAGCCGGCCATAATAAAAAAGGAATATACCATATACCTGGGGAACAAAAAGGCGGTAAACTTACCGGTCAATTCTCTAAGTGGAACTATGGCGGGCAGCAGGGGAACTTTTGGGCAACTATGCCTTCATTCATTGGCTCTCAGGCTCGTGGCATGACACCTATACCTATTCAGAATTTACTTACAGGGGCGCAGGGTGAAAACGATTGGACAATGATGATTATGAATATGCTTGGAACAGGCGTACACGTAAACAAGCCCAAAAATCCTGATTAGTGGTAAATAAAGAAAAGCCAATCGAAAAATAATATATTTACACCACAATCTTAAAGTTATGCCAGCTTTCGTTGCCGCAATACAGGTAGTACAAGCATCCACAGGTGCATCATATTCGGTGCAGGACACCAGCAACTATGACGACCTGGTAGGGGGTAAATCTGCCATTTCAAGCAGGGTATTGAATATTTACTATTCAGACGGAACGCTACAAACATATACGCCTACACCTTTTTCATACACCAATTACCCCAGCGATATACTAACCATAGATGGCCAGACGGCTGATTATGCTTTAAGGATTGATTTGATATTGACACCTGTTTCACCGGATTCCGCAAATACATACACGTCAAGTGCCATTTATACCTTGACGGCAAATATGCTACAGTTTTTGTATGGCATTAGCCAGCAGATACAGGCCGACCCTTCGGTGCTAAATATTCCAAACTACTGGCAGAATTTCATGGCCGTATACAGCAACTATAAAATGGCTACAATAGCTGGTTACCGTCAAGACCAATCAAGCGCCCAAGCCGCGATAAACAGGTTTAATGCCATTGCAAACAACTCTACAATATTTTTCCAATGATAAACCCGGCAACTATAACGACATGGATTGATACGGCTGAAATAAGCCAGTTTCTTGCTGCGGATGATAATTCACGGCAGGGGGTGATGCAGTGGGGCACAACTAAGGGGAATAACAAACTACCTTTCCTTTTAGGGTTTTTTGCGGATATTGTTGGCTGGGCTTTTACGTGGGACAGTAGTAGCACTAATTTTCAGGCCGTGGCTACTTATATGTATTCTTTGTGTGGAAAGTATATTGCGCAGGCCAATCAAATACTGGACAATGCCGGTGGTGTAATTGTAAACCCATCTACAGGCGTGAAAACCTCAATATCGTTTTTAAGAATACAGTTTACTGTAGGTCAACCCGGCTCACCTATGAATGCCGGAGATACAGAATTAACTATAAATGTATCGGATATTTTAAACCAAAGCATATCTGTAGAAACACCAAACGCCAACTTACCAGAGAATGACCCATTACAGGTATCGGTAAGTGTGGCGTATAGTGATGATAATGCTGTTGTAACGTTCAATCAAGGCGTATCGGACGGCGAAACTTATATTGTTACCGGCCTATACTTTATCCCGCTGGTTTAATGCTTTCCTTTTGATTGTGCAGCCTTAGTGCTGTCCTGCACGTAAAAGTTACGTGATTGCTGCAGGTATTGGTTTACGATATAATCTTCTATTAACCGGCTATCGGCGGCGCTTACCTGTTCGGAGTGGCCCTGCACTAACAATACAGCCTGCCTGGCGTAGTTTTCCGGTACTGCAAACTGGTAAAAACGTTGCGTGTTTGGCGATTGAAAAGAGAAAAGGCCAATGAGTGCGATGGTAGCAATGATTGCTTTTTTCATGTGTTTTTTAGTTTATGATTATTAAATGAAAGTGATGCTAAGATAATGCCGTGGCTATCAATCAGCCAAATATTCTACATTTGGGAAACACTTTCCCAATATGAAACTATTCCCAAAAGCATTTAAAGCCTTATTTACGGCTTTATTTTTATTTGTAAGCATAATAGCTTACTCGCAGACAGCAAAGCCTTCTACGCTGCCCAGCCCGCGCGCTACAAGCGCTTATTACGAAATAGGTATAGTACGCCTGGACAGTTTCGGCGTACAGTTTACACCGCGTATCGGCGACTATAAACCGGTAGATGGCCTTAATGGCATTCGATTCCATGGGGACACCATGTATATATGGAGTATAGGCGGGAACGCCTGGGTGCCGGTTACAACAGGCGGAATAACTACACCCCCATCATGGAATAGCACAATGGCTGAAAACCCCGACTTGTTAGCTGATTATTATGTGAACCAGCACGGGCATATAATAAATTTTGACAGCTCTAAAGGATTTACGGTAGACCTATACGGTTTGCTGACTAATGGTGAAGGAAATGGTCTTGTAACAAGTCATGGAGCAACGGGAGATACGCTTAATCGAGTTGGCGTTAATAGTAATGGGGCTTTTGTAGCAGCTCAAAAAATATCTACATCTGCAAGCACCGGGCTTGTCGCAGAGCCTAATGGGGCTACACACATTTACGCAAATAATAATATATCCAGCAGCGATATTTATGTAAATGCCGACAGCATTTCATTAATAACCCCAATAACAAGAAACTACGGAGACTTTGATATGCCTTATGCAAGTGGCAGAAGGTTTATATATGAAGGACAGGTAGCTGACCCAATAGAATACCGAAATTTTGAAATTACTACCAAAGGAACTGACACCATACAGGCAGGGCTTTATTGGGGGCATTTTAATAATGGTAAACAAAGTACGCTCGATTGGGGTATAAGCAGGCAGAATAATGGAACAAGTTTAGGGGCTTCTGATGTAATATTCCGTACCAATAAATTATTGCCATTGCATCAATACATAGGTGGTACTTTATTAGAGGGGAATATATCAGAAGTGGATTATACGTTGCTTGACAGTACAGGTACAGACAACCAAACCGTATGGGCGTTTACACCAAAAGTAAGCATGGGTGTAACAGGCGGTGCGGGTGCTACTTATAATATAGTTACCATAAACCCAACAGTAATATCTCCCAATACTGGTAGCTTGCTTACTATTAAGCAGAATGATAGCTTGTTTGTTAACGTAGACCGTTACGGTAAAGTAAAAATAGCCAATACCCCACAAGGCAGCAGCAGCGATAGTATTTTAGTAAAAGGCACTACCGATAGCGTAGTAAAAGCAGTAGCCGCAACAGCATTTAGCGGTGCAACAAACTTTGCATCTATCGCAGCCATGCAAGCCTATACAGGGGCAAGTACAAGTGTTTATGTAACAGATACATTAAGGGGTGGTAACTTTTTGCTGGTTAATTCAAGCACTCTTACAGCAGATGGAGGTACAAGGTTTGCAGCAACAGGGTTAGGTGCTAATAAATGGTGGGTAAGGCAATACAGCCAAGCTAACGGGCTTAATGTAGCATGGTTTGGTGCAGTAGATGATTGGGATTTGCTTACGGGTACTGGTACAGATAATAAGGCGGCTATACAGCTTGCCATAAACGCTTATCCAGCGCGTAATACAAAAGTAATTTTTACTAAGCGAAATACAGGTATATGGGGTGTTGGCGATAGTCTTATATTGGGTAACGGAACAGTGATTGAAGGGCAAAACCCATTATTTCCCACGCAATTTGTGAACGCAACTGATAGCATTATTTACAAGATAATGACGGGGGTTATATTTTATAATAACACCAATGGATTTGTTACCAGTGCAAGTGAGGTAACTAATTACCGTTCACAGGGGATAAATATAAAAAACATTGCTATATTAGGCAACCAGCGACCCGGTACAGGCGTAAGGCTTATGCTTATGAGGCAAACCACAAACAGCACAGCAGGGTTAAAAACGGTTGGGTTAGGGAAGATATACAACGTTTATTTTAATGGCGGCGATACCAGCTTTACGGGATACGGAACTACTGATAGCTGGAGTTTTAACGAGTGCCATTTTACTAACAGTTCGGTAGCTATAAGTGGCGGAACGGGGCAACACTATATACTTAATAATGACTTTTACAACCTTTCAAAAAAAGCAGTAATAAGCAGGTGTACCAGCAGCCCCGGCGATATAATTCAATATAACGAATTTGAAACAAGGTATGCTGATAGCTGCGTGGTAGAGGTGCAAGGTACATTTACCAAAATAGGGGTAAATAATTTCCTTACGAACGGCAAATGTATAATAGTAAGAGGTACGGCACAAAACACAGAGGTTTACAGCAATAATTTTTGGCGCAATTCGGATGATAATATAACGGTAGATAGTTCAAACTACGTTACCAGCATACACAATAACAATTTTGAATTTAACTCCGTAACAAGTTCCTTAAACTACAATAGGGTTGCCGCAACATTTAATAATGCCCAAAGATTTGTATGGGCGCGCAAATCTAACGTGCTATCTGTAATGAGTAACACTATTACAAAATCAGGGACAAATGCTTATACAGGTACAAACCCAATGGTGTTTGACACTGTTAATAATGTACAAACTGTTTTTAACTATGACACAAGCGCAATAAACGCTTTCCCGGACGAAAGGGCATTTAGTTTTACTGGTTCTACATTTCAAGGAGCTTATGATGTAAGCACAAGGCGAATAGCGGGCAACTTAACCGCCGTTGCTGGTATTAATGCAAATAATTTAAGCACAGGGACAGCCGCCAATGGACTATACTTAGATGCAAGTGGAAATTTTATTAAGGGTTCAGTTCCAGCAGCCACAACATCCATACCCGCAAAAGCAATAGTATTCAGGGGGGTAAATGACATTACTGGTACAACAAACTTTAATTATGATAGTGTTCAAAACTTTGTTGGGTTAGGCGCAACCACACCTGCGGCAAGATTAAATATAGGCGGTACAGTAATAGGCGCTTTAGGAACAAATGGGAATATATACCGCCAAAATACAATGACAATAACAGATACTACAACAGCCACAGGGACCATTACTACTGTAACGGCAAATATGTCAAATTCGGTTACATTTACCACAGGAGGTGTAAGCCCTCAAACTTTAACAGTAACAAACTTAATAAATAATAGGTTTAGCCCTGCAATAGCAGGCAGCGGTATAACTATGAGCGGGACAGGCGGCATATATGCGGTAGGGTTAACAGGTGCGCAATTGTTTACAGCAGGCACATCGACAATACCTTCGTTTGTAATCCCCAATGGCACGGTGGCCTCTTCTAATTTGATAACAGGTATGGTAACAGCGGAAAGCAATGTAATAAAATATTACAACGGTACAAACTGGATGCGACAAGCACAATACACTAACGCAAATAATGCCACAGGTGATATATTGGTTGCAAATGGCACAAGTACATTTAACCAACTGGCAGACATAGCAACGGGCAATGTGCTAATAAGCGGTGGTGTGGGCGTAGCACCATTATACGGGAAAGTGGGCTTAACTACTCACGTAAGCGGGATATTACCCATAGCTAACGGTGGGACAGGCGCAGCAACGGTAGCGGCTAATACGGTATTTGGGAATAATACAGCCAGTACAGCCGCCCCGGCCTTTTCTACCAGTTTAGCTATAACTGGCACGGGCAGCTTTGGTTATGCAGGCGCACCGCGCAGCAATGTAAACATAGCAAGTTTGCACAGTATATATGCCCATGATACCTTAATAGGAAACGGGATACTTGATAGTGGAAATGCAACTATCATAGGTAACTTATCGCTCCCACAAAGCGGCAGCATAACAACTGCTACAACCTTTGCATATAGCGGTGCTGTAACTGGGTTTTATCCAACTGTCATAAATTTTAGTACAGGCAGATACGAAGTATTAGACCCGCCAGTGGCTTCTACATCTTCAACCAATATATCTCTTTCTTATGCAGGGGATTATGCATTTACTGGCACTACGGGTACATATACACTACCCGCCGTAGATACAAACAAAAGAGGCAGGTGGTTTAAAATAACCGTCAAAAATGCCGGAAGTGGAAACCTTACTGTAAACTCAAATGCTGGCGGTAATGATATTTATGATACATCTGCCGTAAATACGCTTACTATAGCTGCGGGTAATTCAAGAGACTTTGTATTATTAGGGTCGTTATTTTATGTAGAATAACTTTTAAAAAACAAATCAATGAAAAAAGATTATCTATGGATGGCCACCATTTTGATTGCCGCCGTTGTTTACCTTATTGCGACGAGCGCGTATCAGCCAGGTGCAAATAACCTGTACGGGTACTATAATAAAAACGGAGCCATTAACCAGCCCATGAAGATTTGGTGTGATACTGTTCCTGTTACATCAGCTTCTCAAGCGATTGATATAAGCAGTGCAGGATTTACAAAGGTGCTAAGCATACAGGTGCAACCGGCACTTAACACCAGTACAGTTGCATCTATGCCTATCGCCAGTATAAAGTCGTGGAGCACATCAAGTGTTACGGTTAATTTTGTTCAGAGTAACACTTCTCTTGTTTCTGTTTTAGGTGTTCAAGTAGTAGGTTTGCAGTCACTCCAGTCGTTTTCAAATACGTATTGCCATGTTACCGTTACCGGATATTAGTTTTTGTGTACCTTTATGGTAAACCACCAAACATGGGCAAAAGAATAGTTTATTTTAACGGGGACATAATAGGGGAATGCCTTTTTATAAAAGACTTGCCAAACGAGGGCACAGCAAGGATGGCAGAATTTAAATGTCATTGTGGTGCTGTATTTGAAAATAAAATAAACTGGGTCAGGTCTGGTGCTATTACTCAATGTAAAAGCTGTGCTAAAAAAACAAAAACAAATGTGTTAATTGCCAGAAACACCTCTCATGGCAAAGCTCATAGCCTTGAATACAATAGCTGGGCGGCAATGAAGCAACGGTGTTATTACATAAAAAATAAACAGTATAAGGATTATGGAGGCAGAGGTATTACGGTATGTGAAAGGTGGAAAAACTCTTTTGAGGCCTTTTTGGCAGACATGGGGCATCGTCCATTTATCGGGGCTACGATAGAAAGACGTAATAATGGCGGTAATTATGACAAAGACAACTGTTATTGGGGTACCAGAACTGAGCAAAACAGAAATACAAGGAGAAGTAATTTTATTACCTACAATGGGGAAACTAAGCTTTTAATCCACTGGGCTGAACAATTTGGAATTAATAGAAGGTGCCTTCATCACAGGATTTTTAGCTATGGGTGGGATATTGAAAAAGCGCTTACTACCCCGTCATTGTTCAAAAAAGGGTATGTTAAAACAGCATTAAAAAATATACAAACTAATGCAGGATAAGCTAACATCATGGTTTTTGGGGTTGCCTGCCATTGTGATTATACTGGTGCTGGCACTCGTGGCAGTTGTATGGTTTGGAGGGAAATACTTGAGCAAAAGGGAATCCTTTTGGATGAAACAATGCGAGGCCAAGGACGCCATAATCAAGGATGTAATGGATAAAGTGTTTGGGCTGTACCAGGAAGAAATAAACAAGGAGGCTGGCCTTATCAGGGAGCTCAGGGATATGCAGGAGAAGATTGAGGCATGGTTTCGTAAATAACTTTTATCTTTATTTAAACAAAACCAAAAGTTATGCAAAAGGCAAAGTTTTTGAGCCTTAACTGGAAAGATGCCATACACGGCGTTTTGGTGGCCTTTTTTGGCTCTTTAATGTATAGCGTGTATGATTTACTTAGTTCAGGCAAACTGCCAACCACATGGGCTGATTTTAAGCCAATACTGGTATCGGCCTTGGTGTTTACTGTAGGTTATATAATTAAAAACCTATTTAGCAACAGCGCGGGTAATTTTGCCCAAAGCGAGAGTAAAGCGCCTACAATAGTGGAATTGCCGCAGTCGCAATCCAATACCGACATAACCGTAAAGCAAACCATCACTACGGAACCAAAGCCTTAGTATATGTCAAAGGACAAGAAGCCAGCACCAAAACCTCAGCCTACGCCTGATTTTCCGCATGCTGCAGATGCAGACGGACCAGGTAGCCAGCCACCAACACAAGGGCCGGGAGGGCCAGGTAAGTGAGGAAGCAAAACATTGTATTAGGAAGTATGATTGTGCTTAATATAGCCCAGTTTAATCTGTGGCAGTATATTAAGCACAACTTCTTTTATAAAGCCGAGACGATACAATATTTGCTGGCAGGAGCTTTGATATATTCTTTAATAGTTCGCGTGGAGAGTTTATTATTAAATGCGGGTAAAAAACTGCTTAAAGAAATATATTGGGCTAAAGTGCTAACGTTTTTGTGGATTATCTTTGGAATAAATGATTTGGTGGATTTGTTATTCTTTGACCCGACAAAATTCGGCTGGAATGAGGTTGCGTTTACAGCACTGGCATTTATCTACACAATAGCAAAGCTAAAAAGACAATGGAAAATGAACAACAGAGCATAGTTGTTAAATTTTTAATATATGCTGCGAGTGTCGGCATAGGTCTTGCAACTAAACTTGCGATGATTAAGAAAGAAAGAGAATTGACGATATGGGAGGCCATAGCGCACTCTTTAACGGCCTTTGCCTGCGCATGGATAGTATGGAATATCCTCAACCATTACGATGCCCAGGATTGGCTTAAAAACGGCATGGCAGTGATTGTAGGCCGCTATGGTGATGCTGTGCTGCTGTTGATATGGACAACCTTCAAAAAGGTGATAACCGCAAAGACTAAAGATTTTTAATATACTTTTACAGCAATTTGTTATAAATACGGCTCATTCCAGCCTGTATTCATGTGTTTAAGCGGAGTTGATTATTCTTCTCCGCTTTTTATTTTGAAAAAAAATAAAAATAAATTTTGTGGTATCAATGAAACATATTTACATTTGTGAAACAGAAACAAACACATGAAACTTGAATTTGATAAAGTTTCCTTCTCAAAAGCAATAAAGCAAAAGCGATTCATAGATTTAAGATTAACCATGCAGGATGCTGCAAATGAGGCTCATATAAGCAAAGCCACTTTTTCTCGGTGCGAGGGTGGTAGCGAGCCTGATGTTAATACTTTTGGGAACCTGTGTGCATGGCTGGGCATAAGCGCTGATACGTTTTTTATCCCAGCGAAAGAAAAGGCTTAGTTAATTTTAAACACATGAACTCAATACAGCAAAACCTTGACTGGATTAAATCAGGCAAGATTGGATGCACATTTGCTTCTTACTTTGCAAGAATGCCGGAATCGGTTGGGTGGCAATTTCAGGTTAACCCTGTATCTTTATCTATCCCTGAAGATTGCTTAATGCTGTCTATTCTATTTCCGCAGGGAAGTATTGGTACTGTAAAAAATTGGGCGCTTAAAAATGGGTTCTATTTAGAAACGGTTGGCGACGGCCTAACAGGGCTAAGATACAACAACAAAGAAGGTGTTTCGTGGGTGCAATACTTCGGGCCAGATGCGCCGGTAAAAACTCGGCAGGCACCAATACCTATGTTAATGATGTGTGTAAAACTACCGATAAAAAGCTATTTTAAAGTAGGCGTAAACGGAATATTGCATATAGCTAATACAGAGGTCAAAAACATATCAAACTATGTGGCAAATAAGCTTTGGGACACATCACACTCAAATACGACAAAGCAATTAGGGCACCCGGCAGGATTGAGAGAAGCAGCAAAAACTACCTATCATGAGTAAGATATTGATTATTGGACAAGCCTTACCGGCAAAGGAGCAAAAATTGCCTTACGATAGCACGCTGCTCTATGATATGCTTTCTGAAATAGGTATTGATAAAAATTCTGCTCAGGAAGTATTCATCTTTGATGCCCTTAGTGATAAGTTTTTAGGTAAGAGTAAAAGTGGAGGGCATAGTATACCAAAGTCCAAAGACATTGAGGAGCACTTCCCTTCTCTGTATAATAAGGCCTCTGTATACAAGAAGGTTATTTGCTTTGGCAGGAAGTCTGTTAAAGAGTGGGCAAGAGGTGATTTCTATAGCATTACTCCAAGTAGATTTGGTGAGGATATAACCATCCTTTCACTTCCACATCCGAGCAGAAGAAACTATGTGCTGCTTAAAAATAATTGGGAGCAAATCATTAGGCTTTTAAGCGAGTTTGTAAACAAGTAACTTTAACCAATAAAAACTTCAAATGTCAAAGGTGCCATGTTTGCTTTTAGTAGCTTTATTATCGTGTAATAATGCGAAACAAAATGTTTTTCTTAAAAATCATTCTGATTCTGTAATGGAACAGGTCGACTCGGCAATAAAACGAGCCGATTTGTCAATAAAGCAACATGATAGTATGTGGGCTAAATTAGATAGTAGTTTGTACTATTTCCAAATGAACCACCTGTACGCAGACAGCGCCAATTACTTCGCACAAAAGATGAAAGACGCTAATATTGAATATTTGTCTACGGACGATGAATCAATGCAGGCTAAGTGGGAAAAGCGTTTTTATCGGTACAGGGATTTGCAGTGGCACTACGTTGACCTGACTAATAAGTTTTACGAGAAACAACAAAACAACAAATAAATGTCAAACGAAATAACAAAGCAGGTGGATGCCAGCATACAGATGGTGGTAAGCGCCCAATCGCTGCAAGGGTTTGAACGCGCTAATTTAGTCGCCCAGGCGTTTGCCGATTTAAAAGAAAAGCTTGACCATAAGTATATGGCGCCTATTATGGCATTGCAGAATAACCGCTTAGGTTTTAAGGTGGATAAGCCGTATGACGAAGAAACGGTGAAGAATTGCCTGATTGAAGCTGTTTTAAGCGGCGTCCAGCCAACTGGCAATCAATTCAACATTATCTCCGGCAATACGTACATAACCAAAGAAGGGTTTAAATACCTGCTGGATAACTACGCAGGGCTTACATGGGAAATAACACCTGGCCTGCCGCGTATAAGTGCGGATAAAACCAGCGCTGCGGTGGTGATGAAAGCCACATGGAGTATAGGGGACGGCGCCCAGCAAACGAGGGAGTGGGATATAGCCGTGAAATTCGGCTCTTATGGTACCGCTGATGCTGCGATAGGCAAGGCAGAAAGAAAGGCAAGGAAGCGCTTATATGAGCTTATTACGGGCATAGAAATGGCAGACGGTGAAGTGGGCGACCTGCAGGGTGTAGAACCCAGCGAGATAACTATGTGGCGTGAGCTGCTGGCAGACAAAAAAACAGTGGAAGAACTGGATGCCATGGAGGAGGCCAATAAAGAGCAGATAGCGGCTAACCCAAAGATTAAGCTGGTGTTTGATGCCCGCAGGAATGAATTAAAGAAACCTACGGCGGCTGATAAGGCAAAGCAGGCTACTGATGCTGCAGCCGCTGCGATAAGGAAATAGTTTGTGTTGAACACACAACTGGCAGTGTGCTTTAATATCGGACGGAGTAACTTAACCACAGGTGAGCCGAAAGTGTCCGAGCTGCCTTTTTAAATGTTTACTAACCCGTCACAATAAAGAGAGGCAGAAGCGGGGGAAAAATCCACAAGGTGAAACAAGTACTGGGGATGGAGGGTAGCGTTCCAGTATATCCTTTGCCCTTCCAAGCAGGTAAAATCCTGCCCCCGCCAAGCCTTTCACTGTTAAACTTTAAACACATTCAAAATGAAAGGCACTGAGAAATACGCCCACTTATTTAAAACAGGGCAATATGGAAGATTTTACATTGTATCAGGCCATCACGCAAGGGGCAATACATTTCATATTCAATTGTTGCCAGATGGAGAACAGGCCATACCAAACGGCTCAAATAACCTTTGTACAAACAAAGACGCAGTTGAAATATATGGTATTACTGGTGGGCAACCTGGGTGGACAGAAACATACGGATGGCTTCACAAAGGTAAGTGGATAGAAGATTTTCAAAAATTGGCAGCAGGTTTACAATGGGATATTGAATGTGCTGAATTGGAAAGGCAGCAGCAAATAAAACAGCAACAAGAAAACGAAAGCGATAAAATAAAAAGGCTTCTTTCAAATTACTAAAGCATGAACCAGCAAAACTTAATATTAACGTCCACCAAGGAAATGAGCCGTGACGAATGGCTGGAATGGAGAAAGCCGCTGTTTCATGTGAAGAAGAAGATTGCTGATTCTCTTTATGGAACTGGATTTGACTTACAGGATGATTTAAGCTTAACACCGAGTAAGTATAAATACGACATACTTGTACAATTCTTTCAGTCTAATGGCTGGATAAACTTCGATTTCCCCTGCGTAGGCAGTAGCGAAATGTTTGCCCTGCTGATGCAAAATGACTACCTGAGCGCTACAGAACTTTACTACACCAAAGTTGGTGCATGGGAGAAGCCGAATATTGACAACGCGGCTATGTTTTGGGGCAGAGAGCATGAAGCGCAGATTGCCGACAAATGGCAGTACTGGGATGGCAACCAGGAGGGAATGATTGCCAACTACACTGCTGGCACTATTGTACGCAAATGCCGCAGGTTAAACGCTTATGCGCAGAACAAGAAATACCCTTGGATATTTGTGAGTGCGGACAGGATAATAAACAAAACCGACACCAGCGCGGAGGGCCTGCTGGAATGTAAAACAATATCCGGTTATGCTGCAGACCAGTAGAAAGCGG